>ENA-ORCQ01000068-ORCQ01000068.1-marine-metagenome-genome-assembly--contig:-NODE-68-length-97987-cov-4.277173_pt1 | contig 97987 bp, 72 predicted proteins | sample MGYA00237780_ERZ508510 | MGnify/ENA primary metagenome ERZ508510 (study PRJEB26181, sample SAMN06268981) | marine metagenome | isolation source: Tt an E2 anaerobic enrichment on eucalyptus from sediment...
TTTGTAAATGATAAAAACGAATCGGTTTATGCACTTTGGACCAGGGCTCAAAACAGCAAAACCGACAACGGAACAGCACTTCCGTATTCGCTTGAATTAAATTACATACCCGATTATGCAAAAAAAGTAGAATTAATCGACAAGGATCCTGATGGCGCAACTACTGACATTCAGGTTGAAGGAAAATCTATTTCTCTGATCCTGTCAGAAAAACCAGTATTTGTTATTGTTCCGGAGAACACAACTTCATCGATTTATCAGAAAGAAAACAATATGGACCTAAATGTATATCCCAATCCTGCTGAAAGCAGAGCTAATATTTCTTTTGAAAATCCACGATTTCAAAAAATAAAAATTTCAGTCATCTCAGCAGATGGACAATTAATAGAAGTTGTTTCAAATGACTTCTTAAATCCGGGAAAACAAACATTTTGTTTTAACAGTGAATTTTCTCCTGGCATGTATTTTATTTCAGTAAAAAGCGAAAATACCGGGGAAATAAGAAAACTCGTTATTCATTAATATCTATGGATTTTGAAATTCAATTTCCGTTTTCCCACCGGTTAAAAATATTGTCTCCCCTTTCCAAATAAATTTTCCTGTAACACCGTATGGAATAGCGACATATCCTGTTATCCCATGCTTTTCATTTTTTTTCAAATCCACCTCAATCATTCCATTCGGATGCGGCATTTTGGCTTTTACAAAATTTAATTTCCCAGGTGCCGGTGCTATTTCAATTTTTTTAAATCCTGGTGAAGCAGGCCTGATTCCGCAAACTGTTGCCAGCAAATCATAATTTGGAGTAGATCCCCAGGCATGACAATCTGATCGTTCGTCGTAATCACCTTCTTCAAAAGTAGTCAATCCTTTGGCTATCATCTCGTGCCACGGACCAAGTTGTTCCAAATATTCATCTGCTAATCCCACTTTTTTCATGGCCTGAAAAAGATAGAATTTAAAATATATGGTACATTGGATTAACGATTTATCGCTCAAAACTTTTCTGATTACATCCTTTTGTTTTTCATGCGGAATCGCATCGGTTAATACTCCCCAAATATTAGTATGCTGCGAATAAACATCTTCGTAAGGGGTATCCTTTAAGATTTGTTTTTCCTCATCAAAACAAAGCCGATAAACCGCCTTTTTAATGGAAGACGATTGTTTCAGATATTTTTTTGCCTCATGTTCTTTACCATAATAAGAGAATAATTCTGAAGCCCGATCCAGAGCGTAAGCATAGTTCAGGGAAACCAATGCCGAATTACTTGTGTCTACTCCTGCCGGGCTTCCCACCATAAATCCTGTAGTCCAATCTGTAAAACTAAACCAGTCCAATCCACCCAACATTCCATTCTCGTCCATTCTTCTTTCAAACCAAGCCAACACAGATTGAATTCCAGGCAAAAACTGTTGAATATACAATGAATCTTCACGATGCAAATAATAATCATGCACCATATCCACCCAGTATAAAGAGAAAGGTGAAGTAATCTGAGGAATTGCTGAAGGTGCCCGTCCTAAGGTAAGTCCTTCAGGAATTCGGGAATGGTCTATCAATTCAAGTGCATTTCTCATCAATCTGTCATCCCCGGAAACATATAATGAAATCAATGATTGCAAACGGGTATCGCCAATGTATTGTAACTGCTCCCAATACGGACAATCCATGTAGGTTTCACCAGCGCATAACCTTGCAGTGTGCCAACCCACATCCCAAATTTTAGTTAGACTTTCATTGTCACTTTCAAAAGATGCATTTTCCTCAAAAGGATATGCTGTAAAAATTCCGTAGAATTCATCAATCTCCAACGGTTCATCTTTTGTTTTAATATCAAGTTGAATATAACGCCAGGTTCTTAACCACAAGGGGCGAAATAATCTTTGCGCTCCACCATCGGGTAAAAAGATGTCGTGATAACCACGAATTTCTTTATTTTCTGTTTCATTTCGATTACCTTTCGAACCATCATTCGCTATCAATGCTTCGGCATAGGTAACTTTAATTGTGCTTCCTTTTCCTTTACTGACAATCATTTCGGGGTAAGCCACTGTTAGTTTTGTTTGATCGAGTAAAATACTCACTCTTGAATTTGGTGGAATGATTAGTTTTTCAGTTCCTCTTAAAAATTCATTTGAAGGATTGATACCAGAACTTCTCACAATTGTTGGAATAATTTCCTTTTTTTGCTCCATCGCCGGAATGTTTCTCGGCACCAAATTCCATGGAACACCATGCATATATCCCCGACCAACTCCTCGAATTATGGTTTTTGTTGATTGCCAATCAGAGTCATCAAAATCAATGGTTTCCCATCCCCAGATATTTTTATTACCATCAATTCTATCGCAGGGTCCGGCTACATAATAATCCTCTACCAAAGCACGGGTAACTTCAATCGCAGAATAGGCTTCGTTTTTCAGTACCACCCAATCACTTTTACCGGTATTTAATTCTGCACCCAATTCACCTTCAGCCTGAAATAAAAAAGCAGTTTTGTGTGAGAACTGAGCAACCGGACGATGTTCTCCTAAATTAAAAACTTCGGCTGCTATTACATTCTTTCCGGCTTGCAAGTATTCAGCAATATCCTGGGTTTCGTACCTCCAGTATTCCAGAGTTCCACGTGCGGGTCCAAAAGAAACTTCTGTTCCGTTTATAAATAATCGATATCTGTTATCTGCCGAAACATAAACAATTGCAGAATCGGGTACTTTATCCAATGAGAAACTATTTCGAAAATGAAAAACTCCATAATCAAAAACTGATGAAGTTGGATGAGTAATCCATGAAGATTCCCAGGCATGCCGTTCATTATCCCAATCGACATTAACAGGGACATTGCGTTCTTGTGAAAAAACCAGACAAGGGAAAATGAGAATTACCAGAACTAATTTAGCTATTGATTTCATAAAGCTAAAGATAATAGTAGTTTCTGAGATGGAAAATCCTCCTGTTTGTATAAGTAGGTTATTTTTAATAACTTGTAGAAGAGTTAAGCATCTTTTTCACCATTAAATTACACACGATGTTGCCTAATCGTTAGAACTATCTAAACGCCATGAGATATAATCCGGTAAAAACTAAAATGTCGGGATTGGTAATTACAACCGTCCTGCTTATAATTCTTTCACTCAGCCTATTTCTGTTTGTAGTAATCCGCAATAACGAAAATGAAATTATCAGCCGAAGTTTCAGGGTGCTGTCTCAAATTGGGGAAAACATTAAAGCCAAGGATAAAACAAATTTTAAAGTAACTGCTAACAAGTGGAAGAAAGTTAATGGCAAAAAAGATGAACGTGCACCAACAGATTCCATAACAAGAGAAATTAATGGAGATACGTTTTTATATAAACCATTAGGTAAAACAATCGTTGGATTCGAACCCATTGACCCGAAAGATACAATTACCGCAATAAATGTTAATGACTTGGTTAGCTCACTATTAAGGAATGATGTATTTGATGAAGTTATAATTCGAGGAACCGACAAAAAAAATTCCTCAATAATTATATACAATTCTTTAGGAGTAGATATCAGGGTTGACTTAAAGAAGAATGAAAGTATCAAGAAAGACACTTTAATTTGGGAAGCAGGAAATATGACTTCTCTGGAAATTGGTGCAATAGAATACAAATGCTTTACATTACCTTTAAAAATTAGTGATGACAATTGGTGGTATGTAGACGGCTTAATTTCAAGCGATAAATTCACACAGGAAAAAAGAGGACTGGATACCTGGTTTACAACACTAATGATATTGATACTTGTATTTTTAGTATTGAGCTTTCCGGTTGCCAGACTGTTTTTAATGAGTTGGCTTGAACATTTGCAACGTAATGCTTTACTCCTTATAAGTTTTTCAGTTTGTTTTGGAACGTCATTAATTATTATGCTGTTATTAGCACTGACGTCAAACTACCATCTAAAAAAAGAAAGAGAAAATCAGCTAAAAGGTTTGGCCTTTGATATTGAAAACAGATTTAGTGCAGAAATAGATTCTATTTACACTCAGATTTTAAGTTATGATTCTTTAACCGGTATTATTAAATTTGACAGTACTGCATTGAAATCAAATCAAGCCAAACCTAAATTCTACCAGTATTACAAGTCGTTTTTTTGGATGGATTCCACGGGAATGCAACTGCAGGAGTTTGGGACAAGAGGAAAACCAAAAAACCTGATCAACTTAGCGCATCGTGATTATTTTAAATTTAAAGATGCCTGGCTTTTACCTTCAGATACTACAAAAACCAGTGGAAATCGTTTTATGCTGGAATCAATATATTCTGTTACAACCGGCGAGGCTCTGGCGGCAATATCCAAAAGAAGTTACGGAACCAAGTCGTTTTATACTGATGCTTCACTTAAAACTATTAAAACGGCCAAAACTTCAGTTGCTGCCATATCCACTCCAATGCATTCTGTAATGGATCCGGTACTTCCCAAGGGTTTTTCATTCAGCATTATTGACCGGGAAGGTAAAATCGTATTTCACTCAAATAAAAAACGAAATCTTCAGGAAAATTTTTTGGAGGAAACCAACAACAATAAAAAATTACTTTCAGCAATTTACAGTAAAACTGACGAGGTTGTAAGTTTAAAATACCAAAACAATAAAACCAATGTTTACATAAAACCGATAGCAAATATACCTTTATATATAATTACAAGTCAGACTAAAGAATTGGCAAATACTTATAATTCCCAGGTTATAGCATCGTCTTTATTATTTATCATTTTAGTATTTCTGTTTTTAGGATTTCATGTATTATTATTTATAATAACCAATATTAAAAGACCGGAGTTAAAAGGAAATATTTTTGCACTTGAATGGATATTACCAAAAAAACAAAAAACAGGGAAATACGCCGGATTACTTTTTATAAATCTTTTAATATTTCTGTTTTTAATTTTATTCCACACATGTCTTTCCGGCCTGAATTTCAATATGGTAGATTCATTTTTTATTTTCCTTTATTCGCAAATAGTTTTAATGGAACTGGCACGTCAGGAGTTAAAATTTAATACTAAATCTGTTACAATCGATGCATTCCTGCTTATAACTTTTATCTTTTTAATTGTTGTAAACTTTGTTCACTCAAAAATGTCAATCCATTACCATTATTATTTATTCTTTCAAATTGGAATATTAATCTTATTTATTGTATTTAAGGTATTTCTGTTCTCAAAAGGTTTTAAAAAGTTACCCATAAAAAATTTCTTTGAAAAAAACTATTTTAGAATATACCAGAGTTTTATAATGAGCTGGGTATTGTTAATAGGAATACTACCATCCATAATCTTTTACAACAATGCATCACAGTATGAAAAACGTATTGGCGTTAAATATCAACAATTACATTTAGCAAGGGAATTACAAAAAAGAAATACAAGCATTGATAATTATTTTACGGTAAATAACATTAATGATATCGGCGATAATTATTATCGAAACTTAAGAAAACAAAAAGGAATTTATACCGAATTTTACTTCAAAACAAAAATTGAAAAAGACAAATATGAGAAACCAGATTTAAATTCCTTTTATCGTTTAAAAAATGAAAAAAGTAAAAACAAACTATTCGATATACTTAACAGAAAAGACTCACTATTGTCGCTTCTATTAATTGAAAAACCTCTTTTTAATGAATATGCTGTTCAAAAAAGAAAACTGGCATATAATTCTTCTATCGATTCTTTGTGGTTCTGGAAACAAAACAATGATTCTTTGTTGAATTTTGGTTTTACACTAAATAATATTCAAGGTAAAGATTCTGTGGTTAGAAAAAGTATGTATATGAAAACTTCAGTACCATCTTATAAATTTAATGGACTTGGAGGTTTATCATCTATTTTTTGGCTTATTCTCATTGTGGTGCTTATTTCGGTTTTTGGCCTTCTTGGTTTAATTCTTAGGAAGATATTTCCTTTCAATAAAAATTACCAAATTTCGGTTTTAACTTTTACCGGACTACTTGAAAAAAGTCTTACCCCAGGTTATTTTAAGTCAAAAATTTTTGCCATAAATCCTTCAGGCGAGTCAGATGGTAAGATTAAGTTAAACGTTCGAAAAAAAGGATATAAGTGCATTGATGTTTCTTCTGACCCGGATTTCAAAGAATGGATGATAAAAGGTGACAGAATTGCTTTGTTAAATTTTGATGAAAAGATTATTGATATTGAACTACTTAAGAAAAAGAATGATTTATTGGGAGTAATTACAAGACTAAAGAAAAAACAAGTAATACTTTCATCTAAAATGACCCCAGCTCAAATAATTGCCTATTATTCCGACTACCTAAACAAAGAAGATACAGATAAGAAATTAATAGAAAAAGAATTGGCGCGATTTTCAAATCTGATATCACAGTTTCAGGTAATTTATTGTTCACTGGAAGAGGTAAAGGAGTCCACAGAAGAAGGTTCAGAAATCGAAAAATTACTGAATAAAGAATTATGTCATGATATTTTTCTACACGGTTTGAAAAAGTCAATACTTAATATCTATAAAACACCGGAGCAAGGTTTTTCCCGGGATGAGGTAATTCTTCAAATCAGAGATATGGCTTTCGGATTTTACTCGCAACTTTGGAATTCGTGTACATTGGAAGAGAAAATGATTTTGTACGATATTGCCCGAAATTCGCTAATCAATATAAAAAATCATGAAGTTGTGCGAATTCTAAAAATACTGATGGAAAAGAGACTGGTAATTCGTAACGATTATTATAAGATTATGAATTTGAGTTTTAAAAACTATATTCTTACCAATGTCGATCCGCTTGATCTTAAAGAGATGGACAAGTTGACTAAACAAAACGATGCGTGGCAGAGTTTCCGGATACCGTTAATTATATTTGCATCAGGAATTATAATTTTCTTAATTGCAACACAACAGAATTTTTTAAATAACCTTTCTACAATGCTGGTTTCGTTTGGTGCCATTGCAGGTGTATTCTTAAAGGTTAGCGGAGTCTTTTCACTAAAACCTTTTGCATCAAAAGAAAAGTAAATTTTTGAGATATAATGGAATTGAAAAAGTAATTCCCTTTTGTTAAAACATTTACAATAAAGAAAATTCTTGAAGTTGACTATCCCCGTGACAAAGTCTCGGGGAATTTTTCAGATTAAAGCATTCAAATTCTCCCATTTTACTTTCCAGTCTTTTGGGAAACCTGGAATTTGATTTTCATTTCCTTCAAAACCGGCACACATCATGGCAACCGCAGTCAGCAAGCCACCATTTCCCGGAAGATAAATCCTCAGTCGGTTACTTTGCCAGTTATGTCCGTTTTTTAAATAGGTATTTTTCTTTACATCTTTTAGCAGCAAATCGATTGCTTTATCGGGTTTTCCAAGTCGGGTTGCACACATGGCTGCCATCGGATAATCCCAGCCCCAGGTCCGATCCCAGTTCCAGTATTTTTCTATATAATCAAAAGTTGCTGCCATAATAGCTGTATCCAGATTATTAACAGCCGGTAACATTCCAAATGCCCCCAGAACCATAGGATGATCGGAATAATAATGTTTGTTTTCATACGAATCAGGAGCACTTTCAGCTGCTAAGTATAATCCGTCTTTTTGTGCAAATTCCGACAAATCTTCAATTACTTTTTGCCACTCGGTATTATCCGATAGTTGCATTCTTTTTCGCCATTGTTGTGCAATTTGTAATCCCCAGCTCCAGTATGCCAGCTCAAAAGGAGGATTGACAGTTTTTTCTTTTTCCAGACTTTCCTGGGCAGGAATCAAAGGAGGGCCTAAAATGTATCGTTTATTTGTTTCATCCCACCTTGCAAAATCGGCCATAAAATTTGCAGTTTCGAAAATAAGCGGAGCGTATTTTTCAAGAAGTTCATCATTTGGCTTTTGCCGGTAAATCAGCTCGGCATAATAAATGATATGCGGTTGTTGCCAGATTAAAAATTCACCGATATCAGATGGCGAATCATTTCCCTGAAGATCTGTCATTTTTTGCCAGCGAACACCTTCGTATCCTTGAACTTCTGCTTTTTGTTTTGCTTTTTCAAAAACCTTAAAATAATAGTTCAGGCTCTTTTCCAGTAATTCGTTTCTGTTCCAGTATGCCCAGTGAACTCCGTGCCACCAATGCATTTCGAGGTGATGTTTCCCGTGCCAGCTGTTGTAAGTCAGACCGGTTTCCTGGGGAGGATAAGAGCCTGCACTTTGAATTCGGGTTAAGTATTGTGATAGAATCACCCTGCGTTCCAACTCCTTTGCACGTGGATCGTCAGTAGCCGAAAAATCCACAGCACCACCCGTTTCCCAGAAATTTTGCCAGGCTTTTTCAGAATCATCTTTTATGGTATGAAAATCCCGGTTTTCCGCAAATTGATTGTCCTGACAAAATTCTACAGATATCTCAAAATTTGAATTTTCTTTATCAGGAAGGAGAACAAAATAATGGGAATCTTTTTCGGAAAAAATTGCCTTTCCTTTCCATTTGATTTTTACATAATATGAGGTCGTATCGAGTTTACGATGTAAAACCACACTTTCATTATCCTGCCATAATATTTCAGATTGGTGCTTTTCAGGTTTACTCCAGTCACATGCATTATCAGAATGTCCTCCGGTTGGATACGGAAATTTTAGGTTGATTCCCAGGCCTCCCTTTTTTATTTTTTCTGATTGCATAGAAACACCTATTAAATCCCGCTTAGGATGACAAAGCGTTTGTACTTCAACCACATCTTTTTCAAACTCAAAAGCACTTAAAATTACTCCCTTCCAAACATCCAGCTTTTGATTACAGTTTTTAATATTCTCTTTGGTAGCCGGCGTTTTATCTGCTTTTATCAACTCCAATCCTAGCATTCCCAAATGTAAACGGTGAGGATTTGACCTGAAATAGTTGGCTGCCTCCTGTTTTCTTTTGGGCTCCTTCCATTGCACGGCATAAGGAACCTGTCTTTCTTCAACATTAAAGTTTTGCCAGGTTTCCCGGATATCGTAATTCTCGTTGTTGGGAAAACTGTGCCATCCCCATTCGCTTTGTGTTCCCAGACAAACACCATCTTCATAAAAATCAGGAAAAGTTTGAAGACCTGTGGCGTCTACCGTAAAGGCAAATTGCCCGTTCCCCACGGAAAGAGAATTTAAAGAATCAAAACCGGAATTGTAAACATGATGCCGGTTTACCAAAGCAAAGCGGTCTATTTTTTCAATGGGCTTTTCTGTTATATCACATGCTAATACAACAATAAGAATTAAAAGCAAAATAGATTTGTTGAATACTTTCATAAGTCCAGATAAAGGTTGGATAAATTTAAACACAAAATCAGAATTAATTAGAAAACCTGATATAAATATAATTCATAAAAAGTTTAAAGTTTGAATGGGATAGGTCTGAACCAAAATGGCTCATGGCTAAAAACAAAAAAGGGGAAAACTGCTGTCTTCCCCTCTGCAAGTGGTACCATCTGGTCGCGATAGCTATCGCGAGAACAAGGGACACGCTACAAAGAAAAACGAGAAAGTAGTTTTTGTGCAATTTCAGGATAATACCTCAAGTTGTGATAGTATTTCCTGTTACGCATCTTTTTGATATGTTTTTCAATCTGAATTGCCTGTTTGCGCGAATTGCATTCAAGCTTCCAAAATAATTTCCAATCCTTTGCTTGTTTTGAATACGATAAGTCGTAATAGCCAGAATTATGTTGGCTGATTCGTTCCTCAACGTTTACAGTTTCGCCAATATAAAATCTATCCTTTGAGTCGCTATATATGATGTAAACAAAGTGCTTCATGGGCTAAAAACAAAAAAGGGGAAAACTGCTGTCTTCCCCTCTGCAAGTGGTACCACCTGGAATTGAACCAGGGACACACGGATTTTCAGTCCGTTGCTCTACCAACTGAGCTATGGTACCCCTTTATTTTGGTGTTGCAAAAGTAAACAAATTTTCAAATCCGCAAAAAAAAAATCAATTCTTCTCGAAATTCTTCTGAAAAAAATCAAAATCCATAATCATGTTTGGTATTTACTTTTCTTTTATACTTTTGCATGCTCAAATTTGAAAATATGGTTGGCACTGATTTTCTGACACATACACTGAAAAACGGGATTCGGTTGATTCACCGTCAGACCGATTCGCCCGTTGGTCATCTGGGTGTTTTAATAAATGCCGGTTCGCGCGATGAGGAACAAAAAGAACACGGATTGGCACATTTTATTGAACATTCGGTTTTTAAAGGAACTAAAAAAAGAAGGGCTTACCATGTTCTAAGTCGGATTGAAGATGTGGGCGGAGAATTAAATGCTTATACCACCAAAGAGGAAACCACTTTATATTCTACTTTTTTAAACCAGGATTATAAGCGTGCTGCAGAACTTTTAAGCGACATTTTATTTAACAGCGTTTATCCCCAAAAGGAAATTAACAGGGAGAAAGAAGTTATTGCAGAAGAGATAAATTCGTATAAAGATTCTCCATCGGAATTGATTTTTGATGAATTTGAAGAGTTGGTTTTTGATGGCCACCCTATAGCCCGCAACATTTTAGGAACTAAAAAATACATCAACAAATTTAACAGGGAAGATATACTCCGGTTTATAAATAATAATTACCATACTGATCAGATGGTAATTAGTTCTGTTGGAAAAATCGATTTTAACCGACTCATAAAATATATCGAAAAATATTTTGGTGATGCCGAAACCAAACTCAGGGTAAACGGACGTTTGCCTTTTGAAAATTATTTGCCGCAAACCAGAACAGTTGTAAAAGATACCTTTCAAACCCACTGCATAATTGGCAATACGGCTTTTGATGCCAAACACCCAAAACGAAATGTAATGGTTTTGCTAAATAACATTATTGGCGGACAGGCAATGAATTCGAGATTAAACCTGGCTTTGCGCGAACGCAGAGGAATGGCTTATAATATCGAATCCGGTTACACAGCATACACCGACACCGGTTTGTTTAATGTTTATTTTGGCACCGATAAAGAAAATCTGGAGAAAGCTTTAAATCTGATAAATAAAGAATTTAAACTTCTCAGGGATAAAAAACTGGGTGCGGTACAGTTAAGCAAAGCAAAAAAACAGTTGATTGGTCAAATTGCCATTTCGACTGAAACTCATGAAGATTTAATGCTGGCAATTGGGAAAAGCTATTTGCTGTACAACAGAGTTGACCCACTTCGCGAAGTTTTTAGAAAAATAGAGTCGATTACTTCTGAAGAATTAATGGAGGTTGCGAATATTATTCTTGACAAAAAACAATTGAGTACTTTGATTTACGAGTAAAACCTTCAAAATAAATTATAGTGTTTAGCAGAAAGGATAACACAAGATTTATGGAATTGGAACTCAACTCTCCCTCATTCCCTCTCTTCATGAAGAGGGGGACGATTGTGTTGCAGATACAATCAGGGTGAGTTTAAATGTTGTAAATACTTTCTCTAAACTATTTTCAATTTAATAGTATTTGAAAAATTTGATGGTGCTAACAAAACGAATATTCAAAATAATTCAAGCAGAAAATGGGAAAACAAAAAGAAATAGATAAATACATATTAAATCATATCGATCCGGAAGATAAGATTTTACATGAACTCGATCGCGATACTCATTTAAACGTAATTGGTGCAAGAATGATTTCAGGGCATTTACAGGGACAGGTGCTTACCATGCTTTCAAAAATGATTCGGCCGAAAACGATTCTTGAATTTGGCACTTTTACGGGTTATTCAGCAATTTGCCTGGCTAAAGGACTTCAGGAAAACGGTAAATTATACACCATTGAGATCGATGATGAACTGGAAACCCGTGCAAAGATGTATTTTGAAAAAGCAGGGTTTCAGGATAAAATTGTTCAGTTAATCGGTCCTGCTCTTGAAATAATTCCAACATTAAACGAAACCTTTGATTTGGTTTTTATTGATGCCCACAAACCGGAATATCCGGATTATTACAATGCCATATTTGATAAGGTAAAAGCCGGAGGTTTTATTATTGCCGACAATACTTTATGGAGCGGGAAAGTACTCGAAACTCCTGCTGAAGATGATTACTACACAAAGGGAATACTTGAATTTAATAAGATAATAAAAAACGATAACAGGGTTGAAAAAGTAATCCTGACTCTTCGTGATGGAATGACTGTTATCAGGAAGAAGTAGTTTTTTTGGGATACAAAAAACTCAATATTACAAGTATCAAACAAACAACAAGGACACGATAATCGCCCAGATACATTTCAAATCGTTCAAAATCGTTTAAAAAAACTTTATCGGTTTTAGAAAAATGCGATGAACCCAGCATTACATAAATCCATGCAAAATGCAAAGAAAAAGAATAAGCAATATGACCGGTTTTTAAAATCAGATTATTTCTGACAATTCCTGCAAAAAATAAGGACATCATTGTAATCCATCCCAGTTCTCCCGAATTTTTGAAAATCCATTTAAAAAAAATAAAATGAAACAGGGAGAACACTGCAGCAATCCAAACCGAAACAAACCAATCCGGAATTTTCTTCCGGAAATATTTAATTCCCTTTAGTAACAAAGCTCCAATTACCAGCTCTTCATTTAAAGTATAAAAAAAAGTGTGTAAAAAGTTTTTATAATTCCCCGGAATAACCAGAATATTTTCAGATTGGCCAACCCACTTAATTATCAAAAATGCACCCCCTAAAAATGCCAGAAACACTAAAAAAACTTTCAGGTATTCTTTATTACTGATTTGAATTCCCAACCAGAACCTGTAATCATTTCGCCATAAAAAATATGATAACAATACAATTACAACTGTACCAAGAATGGCCGAATAGAACCATGGAAAGTAATAATAAGAGAATGTCAGGTGTGCTAAAATGATAAGCGCAACTACGGTTGTTTTTGTATAAGTTGATTTTACTGTCACAGAAAACTGTTTCAGTAAATTTACAAAGAATTAATTCTTTTTTCCGGCAATCCTGGGAGTCTGTTTTTTCGATTTGAAATTTCGTCTTTTCCTGTTTCTGTTATTTTTCTTTTTATCAAACCGATCAATACGTTCATCCAGTTTAACTTCCATTTTGTTTTCTTCCTTGGCTTTACTTTCAAAAGCATTAATTTCAGGTTTTATTCCTCTCTTATTTTTCTGAATAATATCCTTAATTTTTGAAACTGAAAGATTAAACGAGGTTCCAATACTTCCTTCAATTGTATACCAAACTTCTTTTTTCAAATAATCTGTTTTAAAAGGTTTGGCTATCCCATTGGCAAGTTCAAGATTTAAAAGCTCTTTTGGAAAATCTTTTTGTGCTTCCATGTAAACATCAAGTTCGTACAACAAACAACATTTCAATTTCCCACATGCTCCTGACATTTTAAGTGCTGCAGGCGAAAGTCCCTGTTTTACGGCAACCCCTGATGAAATTGTCTTAAAGTTAGTTAACCAGCTTGAACAGCAAAGTTCTCTGCCGCAAGAACCGATACCACCGACAATACCGGCTTCCTGTCGGGCTCCGATTTGTTTCATCTCAATGTTAATCTGAAACTCGCGCGCATAAACTTTTATCAATTCCCTGAAATCCACACGCCCGTCGGCCAGGTAATAAAAAATGGCTTTTCGGTTATCTCCCCGAAACTCAACATCACCAATTTTCATCTCCAAACCCAGTTCATTAACAATCTGCCTTGCCCTGATCATGGTTGGTTTTTCACGTTCACGGGCTTCTTTCAAAAGTTTAAGATCATTACCCGAAGATTTTCGGTAAATATTGTTGAGTTTATAATTCGAAGGATTTTTTATCTTTCGGTAAAACTGTTTTTCGGCAAGATATCCTGTCAGGGTTACTTCTCCAATATCGTGCCCCGGAGATGTGGAAACTACCACCCTGTCACCCCTTTTAATATCTAAACCATCGCTGTTTTTATAATATTCCCTTCTTGTAGATTTAAATTTTACTTCAACAAAATCCGACTTATCTGATGTGTCCGGCAAGTCATTTAACCAGTCGTAACTATCGGTATATGTACTTCCTTCTATATTATTCAATGAACATCCATTGCAACTCATTTCATCCCTGCTTTAAATAATTCTGTGCAAATATTCAAATAAAAGATTAAAATGTCGTAATCTAAGGAACTTATTTTTTGTGTTTTTTTACAACTATCCAGGCGTATTGCACTGTAATTAAATCCAGAAGAGATTTCCGTCTGAAAAAAGCCATAAGCCACTAAAACTCTAAAACACTAATTTTCACAAAAATCAAGACTATATTTTCTAATTAGTGAGATTTTGTGTTTTTGAGATTTTGTGGCGGGTTTTATTTACTCAGGTGAAATGGTAAAAGGGAATTTTTCAGGTTTTTAATATCCACAATCTTTAATAAAACTTTTTAAAAAAATTATCTTTGCCCATTCATGGCAACTAAGAAAAAACATGTCGAAACACCTTTGATGAAGCAGTATTACAACATCAAAGAAAAACATCCGGATGCGGTTTTGCTTTTCAGGGTGGGCGATTTTTATGAGACTTTTGGGGACGATGCAATTAAAGCAGCCGGCATTTTGGGGATTACATTAACCCGTCGTGCCAATGGTGCTGCAAGCTATGTTGAACTGGCCGGATTTCCTCATCATGCACTCGATACTTATTTGCCTAAATTGGTAAGAGCCGGACAAAGAGTGGCCATTTGCGAACAACTTGAGGATCCAAAACTTACCAAGAAAATTGTAAAGCGCGGAATTACAGAACTGGTTACGCCGGGAGTTTCCATCAATGATAATATTCTGGAAAACCGGGAAAACAACTTTTTAGCTTCGGTTCATTTCGACAAAAAGATGGCAGGTGTTGCATTTCTCGATATTTCAACCGGAGAGTTTTTATCTGCTCAGGGGAATTACGAATACATAGATAAACTGCTTAACTCTTTTCAGCCCAAGGAAGTACTTTTTCAACGTGGAAAGGGAAAAACTTTTGATGAAAACTTTGGCTCAAAGTATTATACATTTCAGCTTGAAGACTGGGTGTATACTGATGATGCAGCTACCGATCGTTTAAAAAGACATTTTGAAACCTCATCCTTAAAAGGTTTTGGAGTCCAGGAAATGAAACTGGCTGTTATTTCAGCCGGAGCCATTTTACACTATCTGGATATAACCCAGCACAGCAGAATCAGCCATATCAATAATTTGAGCCGGATTGAAGAAGAACGTTTTGTATGGCTCGACAGGTTTACCATCCGAAATCTTGAACTTTTTGCACCCATCCAGGAAAATGGGAAATCGCTGATTGATGTATTGGACAAAACCATTTCTCCTATGGGTTCGAGGTTGTTAAAACGCTGGATTGCATTACCCTTAAAAGATATCGACCCAATTAATCAAAGACTGGATGTTGTTGAATTGTTTCTTAAAAACCCTGAGATAAAAGAGACTATTGACGAACAATTACGACAAATTGGAGATTTGGAGAGGTTGATTTCAAAGGTGGCGGTTGGCAGAATAAATCCTCGCGAAGTAGTGCAGGTAAAAAATGCCTTAAATGCTATTTCTCCGATTAAAGAGACCTGCGCTAGTGTTGAAAATGAAGCATTAAACCGTTTTTCAGAACAACTAAATCCCTGTGATTTAATCCGCGATAAAATCCAGAATGAGATAGTTTCAGATCCACCGGTTGCCTTAAATAAGGGAAAAGTTATTTCCAAAGGGGTCTCACAAGAGCTCGATGATTTAAGAGAAATTGCTTATTCAGGAAAAGATTTTCTGGCAAAAATTCAACAACGCGAAAGTGAAAAGCATGGAATTCCATCGCTTAAAATCAGTTTTAATAATGTTTTTGGATATTACATTGAGGTACGAAATACACACAAAGATAAAGTACCGCCTGAATGGATACGAAAGCAAACTTTGGTAAATGCAGAGAGATATATTACCGAAGAACTTAAAGAATACGAAACCAAAATATTGGGTGCCGAAGAAAAAATTCAGGTACTGGAATCCAAAATTTTTGGTGATTTGGTTTATGCCCTATCGGAATACATTTCGGCCATTCAGCTTAATTCAAACATTCTGGCACAAATAGATTGTTTACTTTCCTTTTCTGTTTGCGCCAATTCGTATGGCTATTTTAGACCACAAATCAATGATACAAATATTATAGACATAAAAAGTGGTCGACATCCGGTGATTGAGCACCAGCTTCCGATAGGAGAATATTACATTTCGAATGATGTGTTGCTCGACCAGGAAGAGCAACAAATTATTATAATTACAGGGCCAAATATGGCAGGAAAATCGGCATTGTTACGACAAACTGCCTTAATTGTTTTAATGGCTCAGATTGGTTCATTTGTTCCTGCTGAAAAAGCTGAAATTGGATATGTCGACAAAATATTCACACGTGTTGGAGCTTCGGATAATATCTCTTTAGGCGAGTCTACTTTTATGGTAGAAATGAACGAAGCTGCCAGCATTTTAAATAATGTTTCAGACCGAAGTTTAATTCTGTTTGATGAACTCGGTCGCGGAACTTCAACCTACGACGGAATTTCAATTGCATGGTCGGTAGTGGAACATTTACACGAACACCCGAAAGTAAAAGCAAAAACCTTGTTTGCTACACATTACCACGAATTAAACGAAATGGAAGGTGCTTTCCCCAGGGTAAAAAACTTCAATGTTTCAATTAAAGAAGTTGGCAACAAGGTAATATTCCTGAGGAAATTACTTCGTGGTGGAAGTAATCACAGTTTTGGAATTCATGTAGCAGGAATGGCCGGTATGCCAAAATCGGTGATTAAACGTGCCGAACAGATTCTCACCAAACTGGAAGGTGGCAGAGAAAAAGAGAGTCTTTCGAAACCTCTTGATGATATAAAAAGTAAAAGAGAAGGAATGCAGTTAAGTTTCTTTCAGTTGGATGATCCGGTATTAAAGTTGATTAGAGATGAAATTGCCGGACTGGATATTAATAATCTAACACCGATTGAAGCACTGAATAAACTCAGTGAAATAAAGAAACACGCTGGATTAAAATGAAGTTGTTTAATATAGGGTGATTTTTTTTTCAATATTTTGTGGGATAAAAAAATCATAATATATTTGCACCACTCTAAAAAAAGAGGTTCTTTCAAATAAGCGAGAATAGCTCAGCTGGTAGAGCACAACCTTGCCAAGGTTGGGGTCGCGGGTTCGAATCCCGTTTCCCGCTCGTAATTAAAAGGAAGCATTTTTGCTTCCTTTTTTTGTTTTGATGATTTATTACGTTTACATATTATACTCCCGTTCTGCGAAAGCATTTTATAAAGGTCAAACTTGTTTCATAGCAATTTTCAAAATTTTATCAGGCTAAATTTTTGGTTCATTGAGTCGGTATAATTTCCGTCCGGGACAATTCAAATGCTTTTGGGGGACATTCTTCGCCGGACGGTTTTTTAATCTTCATTATTCCCCAGAGCTACAAGATTTCGCTACGCTCCATCTTTCACTCTGGGCTGTTGCTTTTCGCCCATTTTGGGCTAAGAATGTAACAAGCCCTGAAGGGGCGAAATTCAATAGCCCAGGGAAGAGTGACTAAAAGGAACGACGCCCTGGGTATATTGAAATCATAAACAAAAGGCGCAACTAGTTAGATGATTGAAAATCTGGCATTTCATGCGCCGCATAGCATATACTGGTATAGAACATAAATATCCTTTGTGTGATATTGTTAAGAAAAATCAGTTTTACTCCACCACATTTTCAATGTAAGCCCAAAACAAATCCAAAATTAATCAATGTTAAAGGTATTTTTTAGAACCTCACCCTGAATTAATTTCAGAGTCTTAATCCCAAACCATTGAGTATCTATATCAGAAGATGCTGAATCCATCAATTGACGGACAACATGACGGGTAATCAATACATAAATCTTATTTGTTCCTTCATTTGCAAAATAATCCATTAATTTTTCAGTTCATTTCTAAAAGCTTTTTGTATCATTGTCGAATTCATTTTCGAAATAAAAACCAGTTTTCAATGTCCAGAATCATTTTTTACATTTTTTTAGTTATCCTATTTGTTTTTCCTGAACAACTTTTGGCGCAACTAACGCCAACTCCAAATGGCAGAAGATTACGCGAAATTGTGGCTGACAATTTTCCGGAAGGAAATCTTTTGATTGGTGCAACCACCGGAGAATGGGCTTTTGGAACAGAAACAGGAGAAATTATGGACCGGGAATATAGTTATGTAACTCCCGAGAATGATTTTAAACAACCACAAATTCATCCTGATAACACAGACAAATGGACATGGAACCGTCCTGATAACTGGAAATCTCATGTTGTTACAAACAAACAAACATTGCGAATGCACGGACCTATTAGTCCTCAATGTTCCAATTGGGCAAAAGATGATAATCGAACTGCAGAAGAACTTGAAACCAATATGAGGGATTTTATGCAGGCACTTTGTGAACGTTATAACGGTCAGGATAATTTTGAGTATATGGATGTGGTGAATGAAACAGTTATAAACGGAGCGTGGCACAAAAACAAAAGTGGCATTGCATGGGAAGTTCCCTGGTTTATAATAGGTCAGGATACTGATATAAATAAAACTCCGCTATACATAAAATATGCTTTTGAAATTGCAACTCAATATGCGCCAGACGTTAAACTGTTGTATAACCAGCATGAAAGAACCCTAAGCAGCTCATCATGGAATTTGATAAAAGAAACAATAACTTATTTAAGAAATCAGGGATTAAGGGTCGATGCTCTGGGCTGGCAGGCCCACCTGGAAGTAGGTTGGGAAAAGGTACCCGGACAAACACAGTTATTGCGCGATTTAATTGACTGGGCACATCAAAATGAACTCGAATTTCATATCACCGAACAAAGTGTTTACATAAATTCAAATACCGAAGCGGAATATCAAAATCAGGCAGATACTTACCAGGCAATTATTGATATATTAATTGAGAAATCTGCTAATGGAAAAGTAGGCTGGAATACATGGCATATCGACGAAGGACACGGCAGTCAGAAGGATAAATTCCCTGCAATATTTGATAAAGAATACAGGGCTAAACCAGCATACTATGCAATTCAAAGGGCACTTGAAACAAAAGGCGATTATTCAACACCACATACTATTTCCATTAAAGTCAATAATACCGAGTCAGGAAATCCTGTTGAAAACTGTAAAGTTGTTTTTAACAACGAAACAAAATTTTCGGATAGCAATGGAAATGTGATATTTCAGGCTCCAGCGAATCAATACGGTATTGAAGCTGAAAAAAATCATTTTGAGTCTAAGTCAGTTAAGAATTTAAGCATCTATTCAGATACAACATTTAATGTTTCGCTGGATTCTTCCGAAGTATTTTATAAAGTGAATTTTGAAGTAAAAGATGAAATTACTGAAGAATTTCTTTCATCGGTTAATATTGAAATTGATTCAAAAATCAAAAATACCAATTCAGAAGGAAATACAGGTTTTATCCTAAAACCCGGAACTTTCAAAGTGAACTTTGATAAATTAAATTACACCTCTGTTCAAAAAGATTTTATAATCCAGTCTGATACAACTTTTTTTATAAAAATGCTTCGTTCACACGCCGATATCAAATTTCGCATAAAAAGCGAGAATCAACCAGTTAATAATGCCTTGATTGTATTTGGAAGCGATACATTATACACCAATTCTTTGGGCATTTGTACTTACAGATCAATCCCTGTCGGAAAAGAATTTAACTACAAAATTGAAAAGGAGTATTATAATGATTTCTCGGGAAGCCTTTTTGCAAAAACAGATTCTACATTGGAGATTCAACTTCAAAGGAATGTTGCCAACCTTGAGATTGTTTTAAACGGAGACAAAGAAAAAATTGAAAATGCGATTTTTATTGCACAAAACGATACTATAAATTTCGGTGCTGATGGGATCGTTAAGTTGTTTAATATTGAAAAGAACAAAGAATTTTCATATCAAATATTAAGTAGTAATTATCCAGATTTTTCTGATTCATTGATTCCGGCGAATGACACAACTTTATACGTCCAGCTGACCTATACAAACATTGAGAAAGAACTAAATACCAATACAGTTAAAATCTATCCAAATCCGGCAAATGATTATTTAACCGTAGAAAGTAACTCGGAAATCGACCAAATCGAGATTCTTAAAGTTAATGGAGTTAAAATCAAAGATGTTCAAATTCAATCAGCCTATAAAAAGATAAATATTACAAATCTGCTGCCCGGATTTTACCTTTTAAATATAGTTTCGAAAAACAATGTAGAATCTGTTTCATTTATCAAAAACAACAAATAAAACTTTATCGAACACCTTAAATGCAAAATATTAATTCGAAACAACTTTTATCAACTTGCCTTTTTCAATCCGTTCGTTAAGTTCTATATTATTTAAAAGGGCAAGTTCTTCCAGCATACTTTCCTGTATCCGGTATGAATTAAAAATTTCAGCGAGAGTGGTTGTTTTATGAGCTTCTACAATCTTTATTCTTTGAGCTTGCACATTTAATTTTGCAGGATCGGTTAATTTATCAAAATTCGACATCGTGTATTCAAAAGTGCGATAATAGGTATTAAAATTTGAATCACTTGCCACACCATGAAATACAAGGATCATGTTGTTATAATCGATTAAATACGACATTACTTTAATTACCAATTGCTCTCCTGTTTGCTGATTTTGACTTACCTGTTGAGAAATTGCTGCAATTGCCGGAAATCCGTTTACACTTGTTCGCTTGCTATCCAATACAGTTAAATTCAGATCTTGTAGAGTTTTTTGTCCAGCCTCTTCCAAAGTCTTTTGCGGAGCCTGGGTAAATATCATTAATGCATTTCCATCTTTCGGGGCCATCTGAACCTGGATGGGTGAATTTTGTACCTGCCAGTTACCCGGAACAGGGTATTTGAATTTCATACCCGGGTGATAGAAAAAATCATTCTCAACAAATCCCTGACGCGGATCTTCTCCATAAACCAATCCATCAATCATTCGTAAATAACTATCAGAATTTACCACCCAATCTGTTCTTTGCAAACTGTCCTGCCAAACTTTGGATTTAAGTTTTACAGCTTTATACCTTTCTCCCGGATCAGGATGTGTCGACATAAATGTAGGTACACCGCCATGCTCACTTTCCATTTGCATTTTGTTTAACACATCGAAGAAGTTGGCCATTTCATTGGCATCATAACCAATTTTCGAAGTATATTCCACACCTAATCTATCGGCTTCCCTTTCATTATCTCTGCTAAATTTCAGGAACAATAATTCCATTCCCTGCATGGCATACATTCCAAATTCACGAAATTTTTCTGAGGCAATCATTCCTCCCATTAACAAAAGTTGACCCAATTGTTGTTTACTTTGCTGACTCACAGAATGACGTGCTGTTATATGTCCGATTTCATGCCCCAAAACTCCAATTAGTTCGGCTTCATTATTAAATTGGGCAAGAATTCCACGGGTAAAGTAAACATAACCTCCCGGTACGGCAAAAGCATTTATTACGGGTGAATCAAGTATTTTGAAATGATAATCAAGATTTGAGCGATGAGAAATTTTTCCAATTTCTGTGCCTTTCTCTGTTATGAATCCTGACAATTCAGGACTATCATTATATTCCCCAAAAGTTGATAATACGGAGGGATGATATTGAGCTCCAAGCGCAACTTCCTGCTGCTCCGTCATTAACATCAATTGTTTTTTACCTGTAACCGGGTTTACTGCACATGAAGGAATCAAAACAATTAAGCCAAAAATTAAAAAAAGACGGAAAGACTCATTTGATAGTTTCATATTAATTGGGTTCTTTTAACCGACAAATTTTATCAAAAAAAACAGAATTTGATAATTTTAATTACTTTTTTGACAACATTAAGCCAATTTCAAAATATGCTGTGTAAATTCAGCCCAATTTTATATTACAAAATGCTACCTGTAAAACAATTTATAGCTTTACTTTTTTTTTCGGTTTTGTATCTGAATGTTTTTTCTCAACACTCCGGATTAGAAAAAATTAACAAAGATGATTTACAACGTCACCTTAACTTTTTAGCCTCAGACAGTTTACAGGGAAGAGCTTTTGGAACCCCAGTTCCGGGGATAGATATTGCCGCAGATTACATCAAAACAAACATAAAAAATCTTGGATTAAAAGACGGAGCTGAAGATTTTTATCAAACTTTTACCATTTATTCCATGCACCCCGACAGGGAAAATTCTTTCTTAAAATTAACAGACAAGAAAGATACTGAAATTTACAAAAGTGATTCAATTATTGGATTTACATCTGGTTCCGGAATTGATATAACAGGGGCAGAAATTGTTTTTGCGGGTTTTGGGTATAGAAATGAAAAATCGGGATATAATGATTATGAAGGAATCAGTATAAAAGGAAAACTGGTGATGTTTTCTGCAGGTACTCCTGATAGGTATAAAAAGAGAGAGAAGCCGCGCTGGGATAATGGATTGGAAAGAGCAAAAATACAACTGGCTTTGGATTCGGGAGCTATTGGAGTTTTAGTGGTTAACAGCCCACTTGATAAAGGAAACTCACTTTATAACAGAATTGCCAGATGGAAAAACCGTGGAACAAACAGTCTAAAATCCACAGTTGGCTCAGAAGATAATTTCAATTTTGTTTATACTACCTCATCACAAGCAGATAAAATTCTTGGCACCCCGGGAAAATTAAATTCTTTACTTGAAAAAATTTCTAAAAAAAACCAACCCAAAACATTTGAGATAACAGGGAAAAAAGTTACCCTAATGTTTAAAAATATACGGGAAGAAATTCATGCTAAAAATGTAATTGGAATAATTGGGGGAAGCGATGAAAAATTACAAAATGAATGCGTTGTTTTTATGGCTCATTACGATCATGTAGGGATGAATGAGAATGGAGAAATTTTCAATGGAGCGGATGATAACGGTTCGGGAGTGGTAACTTTGCTCGAACTTGCTGAAGCATTTCAGAGCCTGGAAAAGAAACCAAAAAGAAGTATCGTTCTTTTATGGGTGACTGCCGAAGAAATTGGTTTGTTGGGCTCACGCTACTACGCTGAAAATCCCACATTTGATATGGAGCAAACTGTTACCTGTATTAACATAGATATGGATGGACGTGTTTACGAAACACGCGATTCGGTGTGGAAAGATTCCCCAAAAATTGTAAAAGATTATGATGGCCTCTATACCCTTACAAACAGTTTTTGGCCCGAACTAAAGGAAATAAATACTTCGGTATGCAAAAATCTTGGAATTATTCCCGATTATTCTTTACCATCGCGTTTTTTACGAAGTAGTGACCATTTTTCGTTTCATGACAAAGGTTTGCCCATTATCAATTATGCAACCGGATATCATGCAGATTATCATGAGGTTACAGACGAAATATCAAAAATCAATTTCGATAAAATAAAACGGGTAACCGAGTTGTGCTTTCTGCTTGGACTGGAAATAGCCAACAAAGAAAAGATTGAAATTGTTAACCCATAACATAACTATTTATCAGTTACAGAATGAATAAAAAAATCATTATTACCCTAATTTTTACTTTTAGTATTTGTATACTTTTTGCTCAGAAAAAAGAAATTAATTCTATCAAAGAAAATGAACTAAAAGCTCATATCGAATTTATAGCTGGCGATTATATGCAGGGACGTGATTTTGGTACTGAAATCCCAGGTCTTGAAATTACTGCCGAATATTTAAAATCAGAGTGTTTGAAAATGGGATTAAAAACCTCATTTCAAAATTATTCGCAACCCCTGGAACTTGTTTCCATAAAAATCGACAAAGAAAATTCATACCTCGAACTAAAAAATAAAAAAGGAGAATCGACATTTAAAAGCTCTGAAATATTTTCGTTTGCCGGAAATATTCAAAACGACACAATTTCAGGGAAAATAGTCTTTGCCGGTTATGGATTCCACAACCAGGAAACGGGCTATAACGATTTTGAAGGTCTGGAGTTAAAAGATAAAATTGTATTGGTAATGACCAGAAATCGGGAAATGGCAATCGATAAAACTAAAAAAGAAACCAATACAAATCTGGAAATGTCGAAACTTGGCCGGCTATTTTTGTCAGGTGCAAAGGCAGTGATTTTTATTCCTGATCCTGTAAATAGCGATCATTCATGGATTGAGATGGCTAAAGAATATATTGCCCAGGGAAGTTGGAAATTAAAAAATATACAGGGTAATAGTTTTATAGGTGGAAATATAATTCTGGGTAATCAGGAAATTGCCAATGAAATTTTAAAAACAGAGGGGAAAACCCTGGCAGAGATTCAGGAAGAAATCAATAATTCCGGCAAACCAAATTCGTTTGAAATAGAAGATACAAATGTTAAAATTTTATTGTCTAAAACTTCAGAAACTGTTAATGCAGAAAATATCATTGGTTTTGTAGAGGGAAGTGATGAAAAATTGAAAAATGAATGTATTGTAATTACGGCACATTACGACCATGTTGGAGTAAATAGTAAAGGAGAAATAAATAACGGAGCCGACGACAATGCGTCGGGAACTGCTGCTATGCTTGAGATTGCTGAAGCTTATTCATTAATGAAAAAGAAACCCCGTAGAAGCATCGTTTTTGCATGGGTAACAGCCGAGGAAAAAGGATTGCTGGGTTCTGAATATTATACTATTCATCCCGTATTCCCAATTGAAAAAACAGTTACAAATATTAACCTGGATATGGTAGGACGTGTAGCAGAAACAGAAAAATCAGATTTTCCGAATCAGGAAAAAAGCCTAGCCGGTTTTAATGGAGTTCATGTAATTTCAGGAAAACAAAGTTCAGAACTTATTCAAATGAGTAAGGATATCTGTGCAGAACTGGATTTAATCCCTTTTGATGATCTCTCCAACAGCTTTATCTCCGGAAGCGACCATTTTAATTTTTATAAAAAAGGTATTCCTGTAATTGCATTTACTACGGGCTTGCACGAAGATTACCATTTCCCCGGAGATGATGTTGAGAAAATTAACTTTAAAAAAGTCAAAAGAATTGCTGACCTCACCTTTTTGGTAAGCTATAAAATTGCAAATCAGAAAAACCGGATTGTAGTGGATAATCCAAGGAATAATTAATTATAATAAGTATTCATCCGATGACTATCAGTTTTTATAAATAGTTAACGGATGAATAAATCCAAAAATAAACTGAATTATCTTAAAAAGGTTTTATTGTCAGTTTAAAATTTACCGTACTTGGTTTTACACGATATCTTTGAAGTTGCCTGATAGCCGTTCCGCCAACTCCGGTTACTTCGTAATCTACATTTAAAACAGTATTTGGAGCATCTTCCAGTTGATAAGTATAAACCGCCCTGTCAAGATTGTCTGTGCTATACTTATGTAAACTAAAATTGAGCAAATCATCCCCCTGAATCATTAATCCTTTACCTTCAGAATTTTCAATTTTCAGCCAACGCACGTCACTTCTGTTTCCATAATCCTGTGGAAAAATATACGGAACATACATACTGTCCGCATTTGATTGATAAAGTCCGATTTTTGCTCCGGTTTTCCGGTCGGGATAATTTTCAAAAGGACCGCGGCCATACCACTCCACATTGCTAAACTGTTTTTGTAAATCAAACTGCAAACCTATTTTTTGCAACATATCGGGCATGGGTCCGTTGGGAATTATCTCCTGCTCCAGTTCAATGGTTCCATCCGGGAAAATGGTCCAGATTTCATTTCTTTCAAATGCCGATACCGCTCCACCCCATGTATTTCCATATTCAAATTTTCGTGTAGAATTGGAATACACTTTCATTTTAATTTTTATACTTGCTTCAGACTTTTTTAAAACTTCTATTTCATCCGCTTGAGTAACCAGGTCTCTCATTCCAAGTGTTCGCAACTGATTATCTATACTTCTTCCCCAACCGGGTGTTATATCTTTACTTTTGAACATATAACTTCCCCAGGGATCGATATCGTTGGCCAATGGTGCACGCCATACATTAAAATTTGGTCCGTTTTCCAGATATTCAGTTCCGTTAAAATTTAGTGAAGTGAACTCACCGGTTTTTTTATCAAAAACATATTGAAATCCGGAACCCGTAACTGTCAATTCATTATAGTTTTGCTTAACCGATAATCTGAATTCTTTAATCTCCTCACTTTTTGCGAGTACGGGCGTAGGAACAACAAATTGTTCCCATGCGATTTCATGCCCTGCTTCAGCCCAGTTTGTTCCCTCTTTTAAACTGAATGACACAGTTAAAACACATTCCTTATTCGGCTCAAGATTTGGCGTTCTGAATTCAATTGTATCTAAATCCGATTTCCCGGCTTTCAGTTCCAACTCAAAAAATCCTCGTTGAATCGTATCTCCGTCAACTGCAATTTCCCAAATTCCCTCAAATTCATTCAGATTTTTAAAATGATGGCGGTTGGTAATTTTTACTATCCCTTTTTTAATATCAAGCATTTCGATATGAATGGGTTGCCCTGATTTTTTTATCTGATGGATTTCAGGTTGTATTTCGCGATCCGGCCACACAATTCCATAAGTCCGGCCTCCCAATCCAACTGCATAAAAGTCGCCTTCTTTTTTATCGTTTTCAAAATCGAGATAAAGCACCGCATTGGTATCTGTTTTTAAAGCTTCAACCGAAAACGCGGAATCGTAAACCTTAACTTCATCGATAATCATTTTCGACATACGTCCGGAATATTCTCCCTGGTCCTGAGTTTCGGCTTCGCGCCCAATACAAAGCGGGAATGGTGATGAAACAATTTCACCTCTGAATTTTGTCGTCGCAATCTCTTTATCGTCAACATAAAGTTTTAAACTATTTCCATCATAAATTCCGGCAATAAAATGCCAGTTGTCGTAAAAATTATCTGCCACTTTTGCTTTAGCCGATATTCTTTTATTGCTGTGAATATAAAATTCAAGTACTTCGGGACTTTCCATTCTGATTCCGTAATGATGTTCTCCTTTCATTACAAAATTATTTGCCTGCGGAATTTCTGAAGGTAATACCCAAAGTCCTATCGAAAGCTGGTTTCCTGAAATATCCAATTTTTGGTCACGGTAAAATTCAACCCAATCGTCGTGCCCTGAAAATTGTAAACCACGACCATTTTTCCCCTCGGTAAAAACAGGTCGTCCCATAATTTGTCCATGAATATCGTTTCCGGATAAATCAGGAATTGTCCATTTTGGAGTATTGATTCCGGGGCTAATCCAATCCCAGATAGCACCCCCCGAAAGTCTGGGATACTTCCAGATCAAATCCCAGTATTCATCCATTCCGCCCATGCCATTCCCGGTTGCAGCGAGGTATTCATCCATAAAAGAAGCCCGGTTATCATTTTCAGAAAGTACTTTTCCCTGGGCCAGGTTTTTGTAATCCAGAGGAATCCAGTAACGTGGACCAACAATGTCTTCAAACGGAATATAAAAAGTATTTCCACCATACATCCACGCCGGACGACTTGGATCTATCTTCTTGCCCGTTTTGATTACCTCATTAATATTAAATCCACTTCCCGATTCATTCCCGGCACTCCACACAATTACAGATGGATTGTTCCTGTCGCGATAAACCAGTTTCCGGCTTCTGTCTTTGTACATTTCTGTCCATTCAGCTTTGGTTGACAGATGGATGTTATTGTGTGCCTCATCTCCAACTTCGTCAAAAATGTACATTCCCAGTTCATTGGCCATTTCAATATATTCAGGTGTTGGAGGATAATGGCAGGTACGAACACAGTTGATATTAAACTGTTTCATTATCAGCAAATCCTTTTTCAGAGTCTTTAATGGAACTGCTTGTCCATGCCCGGGATGATGCATATGGCTGTTTACCCCGTTCAGTTTTACAGGAACTCCGTTAACCGTTAAAATCCTGTTTTTGTATTCCACTTCACGGAAACCTATTTTTTTTGTAAAAGCTTCGAGTGTTTCTCCTTCATTGTTTTTTAAGGTAACCACAAGGGTAAACAGGTTTGGAAATTCTGCCGACCACTTTGGAGGATCGATAACCAAAGCAGATAAATTCACTTTTTTTGTACTTGCTGAATCAACCAAAAAATCTACTGTTTGTGTCCCTTCCAGTAAAATCGATTCTTTGTTTGTATCCAAAACATCAATCTCTATAGAACCTTGCACAGCTTCAGCATTTGTATTGCTTATGTCGGTTTCAATTTTTAGGCTTGCATCTTTATACTCGCGGTCTAAATCGGTAAGCACATAATAATCGTGAATAAAAGTTTTAGGAAATGCAATTAGTTTTACATCGCGATATATTCCTGATAATCTCCACATATCCTGATTTTCAAGGTAAGATCCGTCAGAGAAACGGATTACCTGAACTGCCAAATCATTTTCACCCTTTTCAATAAAAGGTGTGATGTTAAACTCAGCCGGTTCAAAACCTCCCTGGTTATAACCCACTTTTTTCCCGTTCACCCAAATGTAACTTGCCGATTTTATCCCTTCAAAACGAAGCAGAACTTCTTTGTTTTTCCATGTTTTTGGAATGGTAAATTTACGTTTGTAACAGCCTGTTGGATTAAAATAATCGGGAATATTGGGAGGATCGTTTTCAAAAGTCAGTGCAATATTCCTAAACTTAGGATGGTCGTATCCTTCCATTTGCCAGTTTGCAGGTACTTTTATTTCGTCCCACTCCTCGACGTCAAATTTTGGTTCCCAGAAATCCACAGGAACTTGGTCAGGAGTTTCAACCAACTTGAACTTCCATTGTCCGTTCAATAACTGAAAGTTTGAACTTTGTTTGTTTTTTAATGCCTCTGCTGTAGAATTGTACGGAATATGCAGTGCATGAGGCCTGGTTTGCCCTTTTTCAAAAACTGCAGGATTTTGCCAATCTGATACAAGAAATTCAACTTCCTGAGAATTAACAAAGGTGTAAGAAAACAGTAGCAGAAAAGTAAGTGATATAGTCTTCATTGTTATTAGGTTTGAATAACAAAACTAAGAATAATACTTAAACCTACTTTTATTTTTACACAGGCTTAGGATTTATTTATGATGAAATTTTTCAAAATATTGTGTTGGAGTATATCTTGTATTCTTTTTAAAAGTGCGGTTAAAATTTGAAAGATTGTTAAATCCACTTTCAAAAGAAATTTGAGAAACCGTTAGTTTCCCTTCCATAATTAAACGACATGCATAACTTATTCTCATATCATTAACATATTCCGACAAGGTTTTGCCTGTATTTTCTTTAAAAAAACGGCAGAAAGCTGTAGGATGAAGATTTGCTATATCAGCTACTTTTTCCAGCTCAATTTTTCGTTGATAACTGGTGTTTAAGAACTGGATTACATTGTTTAATCTAAAACTCTTAAAATGAATACTTTCATGTTGATAGAACTCACCAGCCAGTATTCTATATTCTTTTGTTTTTGCTAAAATTTGCAACAATTCCTGTAAAGCAATTATTCTTTGAAAACCATTTAATTTAGACATACGGAGTATTAATCTTGAAACTTTCCTGGTAAAACCCAGAGAAAAGCGAATTCCCTGTGCCGACCTTTCCATAAGTTCTCCAATTAAATTGTATTCAGGATATTTTTCAATGGAATCATGCAAAAAATCCTGTGGAAATTGAATCACCACATATTTAATTTTCAGCTTACCGTTACTGTTCAAATACTTCTCATCGCTTCTCCAAAAATGGGGCAGATTACTTCCAATAAATGCTAAATCACCCGATTGAAATTCCTCTATACTGTCCGCCACAAAACTGGTTCCGGAGCCTTCAATTACATATAACAATTCATATTCAGGATGAAAATGCCAGGGATAGGTAAAATGCGGCATTTCCCGAACTTTTATTTTTACAGCCGAGCGTCCTGGAAAATCAATATGTTCGTGCATTATTTTCAAACCAAACTCGCTTTAAACTATTAGTATATTATGTGCATTAATGAATAAAACAATTCTTCAGCAAAATCAATAAAAAAAATTCATTTTTGCTAATCTAATACAAAAATTGGCAAATAAAATACCATGTCATTATGTTTTTGTGAACTAGATTTGTACAAAATAAAACAAACCTGAATTATGACTCAAGAACAATGGCAGTTGTTGTTAAGTGTAGTAAATGGAAAGACTCCCGATAAACCGGTTTCAGGGTTTATAATAGACAGTCCCTGGATACCGGGCTGGGCAGGTTTTTCCACATTACAATTTTATTCCTCAGAAGAAATCTGGTTTCAAGCCAACAAAAAAGCAATTGAAACATTCCCCGACATCATTTTTCTTCCGGGATTTTGGTCTGAATTTGGCATGTTAACAGAACCCTCTGCCTTTGGTGCAAAACTGGTATGGAATGAGTTTAACCTGCCTCATGCAGATAAAATTATCAAAGATGTTTCTGAAGCAGGTAATTTAAAAAATCCGAATCCAAAAACAGACGGACTTTTACCATTTATAATCCAACGTCTTTTAAACTATCAAAAACCAATGTTGGAATTGGGGCACGAAAATAAGTTTGCTATTGCTCGTGGCCCTTTAAATATTGCCTCTTTCTTAATGGGAACAAGCGAACTGATGATGGGTTTTATGATGGACCCGGAAAACAGTCATAAATTATTGGAAACGATTACAAAGTTTACCATCAATTGGATTGAATATCAAAAAGAAATGTTTCCATCGATTGAAGGTATTTTATTGCTCGATGACATTGTAGGTTTTATTGGAGATGAAGAATGCAAAGAATACGCTGTTCCATATATCAAAAGAATATTTGAAAGTTTTGATTCTAAACTGAATTTTTTCCATAACGATGCGCAAGGACTTATTTCCACGCCATATTTAAAAGAAATGGGAGTAAATCTTTTTAATTTTAGTTTTGAACATTCGATGAAAGAAATCAGAGAACTTGCCGGACCGGAGGTTGCACTGATTGGGAATTTACCTCCAAGAGATATTCTGGCAGCAGGAACACCTGAACAGGTTCGGGAAGAAACTAAAAAAATGGTGCAGGAATTTGGAGATAAAAACCGTGTAATCTGGTCATGTGGTGGTGGCATGCCTCCTAATGTAACAACTGAGAATATTCTTGCGTTTAAGGAAACAATTTACGAAGAAGTACCAAAACTATAATTCTAAAATATGAAATATATAATAATACTTTTAATGTTATTTACAGGTTTTGCTTCCGCACAGGAATTGGCAAAATTTAATGTTCAAATTAAAGAAGACAGAATTGATTCACCTGTTTCGGTATCATTGGATGGAATTAATTACAATATTGACAAAGGAAAAATTGTTTTGTATGAGATAACCCCAACAGGAGAAAAACCAATTTCAAGCCAGGTGGAAACCGGACATTCTGCAAGACTTTGGTTTTTACTTGAAGGTTTATCAAAAAAGGACACCAAAAGACAATTTGTTTTAAAACTTGAAGAAAAAGAAGGTGAAGGTAATTCCAAAGTTTCTTTGCTAAAAGATCGAAAAGATATAAACCTTTTGGTAAACGATAAACCAATTTTAAGTTATCGGCATGCGATTACCCCTGCACCGGATGAAGCAGATCCGTTATATAAACGTTCAGGATATATTCATCCTTTAACCTCGCCGGGAGGCGAAGTTCTTACCTGTATACAGCCGGAAGACCATTATCATCATTACGGAATATGGGGTCCATGGACAAAAACAAAAATCGACGACAGAGAAGTAGATTTTTGGAATTTGGTAGCCGGACAGGGCACAGTAAAATTTGCAGGTTTCTTATCTGAAGCTGAAGGAGCAGTTTATTCAGGATTTAAAGCACTTCAACAACATATCGATTTTGGTGCAAAGGGAGAAGATCAGATTGCAATTAACGAAATTCTGGATGTGCGGGCATGGAATGTTGGAGAAAAAGTATGGGTGGTTGATTACACAACTTCGATAAACAGCCCGTTGGAAAATGGCATAATGTTGAATGCCTACCGTTATGGCGGAGGGATTGGATTTCGTGCCACAAAAAAATGGGAAAAAGATAATTGTACCGTTTTAACATCTGACGAAAAAACACGTTTGGATGCCGATGGTTCATTTGCAAGATGGTGTATTGTTGAGGGAGAGTCAGACACAGACGAAGGACGCTCAGGCATTTTGTTTTTAAGCCATCCGTCAAATCGTATGCATCCCGAACCAATGCGAATCTGGCCCGAAAATGCTCATCCGCTTGGATATATGTATTTTGAGTTTGTTCCAATCAGACACGAAGACTGGAAACTTGAACCAAAACAAGATTATACATTAAAATACAGAATGGTGGTTTTTGATGGAAAAATTGAACCTGAAGAAGCAGAAATGTACTGGAACAGTTTTGCATCAAATCCAGTTGTAGTATTCGAATAATTAAAATTAGTTTAAATGAAAAAAATATTCCTGATATTGATTTGTACGTTTTTTCTAATTCAGTTGGGAAGCGCGCAATCAAAAATAACGGCTGAAAAAGTTGGAGATAAAATAGAATTTCGAATCAATGGAAATCTTTTTACCAATTACATTATATCAGATTTTGAAAAATACCCTTTCTTTTACCCTGTTAACGGCCCATCAAATGCCAGTGTAACCTCTATGAGAAATGCCAATTATCCGCACCACAGTTCATTATTTTTTGGTTGTGACCGAGTCAACGGAGGAAACTATTGGCAGGAAGGTTTGGAAAGAGGAAGGATTGTTTCATTACGCACAGATATAATAGAAAGTGGAGGAGAACTTGCTGTAATAGAGAATGAATGCATTTGGAGCAGACCCGGTGCCGATTCTCCGGTAAAAGACAAAAGAATAATTAAGGTGAAAGCACCTTCAAAAACAAAATTTTATCTGGATTTTGACATTACTCTTGAAATGTTGATGGATGTAACTATTCTGAAAACCAACCACTCATTATTTAGTGGTAGAGTTGATCCGGATTTAGCTGTAATAAATGGAGGTACAATGGTTAACGCGGAAGGAGAAACAGGAGAAAAAGCAACCTTTGGGAAACCATCAGCCTGGATGGACTACAATGGGAAAAGAATGGGAGGAAAGGAAGGAATCGCCATTTTACAGCATCCTTCCAACAAATGGTTCCCTTCCCCATGGTTTACACGCGATTATGGTTTTTACTCACCCACACCAATGTACTGGCCTGAAAATGGAGAAACTACGGAATTCAAAAAAGGAGAAAAGCTAAGATTAAAATATCGTGTCATTGTGCACTCAGGCGATGAAAAGGAAGCGGATATAGCCGGAGAATTTGAAAAATATTCGAAAGAATAAGTCGGATGGCCGATGACCGATGACGGAGAAAACTGAAAAACTAATTTTATTATAATGGGATTCAAATTTGAGAAGCTTATTATTTGGGAACGCTCGATGGAATTAGGTGAAGACATAAATAACCTCGCAAAAAACTTCCCGCAACATGAAACTTATAATCTTTCTTCGCAAATAAGACGAGCTGCAGATTCTGTTGCGTTGAATATTGCAGAGGGTTCTATTGGTCAATCAAATTCCGAACAAAAAAAATTTGTAGGCTATGCTGCTCGTTCTTTAGCCGAACTTGTAACATGTTTATACAAGGCTAAAAACAGGAAATATATAAATGAAAATGAATTTTTAACTTATTATACCAATTCATTTCAATTAATGAACATGATTATTGCTTTTAAAAAAAATATCAAATAAATTCAGAAACTTAACCGGTCTTCTGTCATCGGTCTTCTGTCAAATGTAAACTTTGAATATTAAACTTTAAACTTCATAATATATGAAACGAAGAAATTTTCTTAAAAAAACCGGTACTGCAACTGCAGGAGCCTTTGTTATTCCTACAATTGTTCCTTCAAATGTTTTTGGGGCAAACGCACCAAGTAATAAAATACATGTTGCACAAATCGGCTGCGGTCGTATCGCAAAAGATCACGATACAGCAGCGACTTTAAATTATGCTCAGGCACAATTTGTTGCCGTTTGCGATGTTGATACAAAACGAATGCAGGATTCGAAAAAAAGAATCGAAGGATTTTATAATGATAAAAATGGCAGCGACAATGCGGTGGATATAAAAATGTACCAGGATTATCGTGATTTGTTGGCTGACAAAAATGTGGATGCTGTATTAATCAGTACTCCTGACCACTGGCACTCGCAACCTGCCATTGAAGCGGCTTTGGCAGGAAAAGACATATATCTTCAAAAACCAACTTCATTAACTGTTGAAGAAGGTCGCTTATTAAGCGATGTTATTAACAGAACCGGTGTTATCCTACAAATGGGAACACAGCAACGTTCGTCATCGCAATTTCGCCGGGCAGCTGAATTGGTGCGTAACGGACGTATTGGGAAACTTCATACAGTAAAAATTGGCTTACCCGGTGATCCATCCGGACCTGTTTTTGAAACCGGACCAGTTCCTTCCAATTTGGATTTTGATATGTGGATGGGATCAACTCCGGAAGTGGAGTACAAAGAAAAAATGGTGCATCCGCAAAATAGTTATAGTCGCCCTGGATGGTTACGCCACGAATATTATGGTGCAGGAATGATTACAGGATGGGGGCAACATCATTACGACAGTGCAGCATGGGGAATGGATACCGAACATACCGGCCCAATCTCGGTTGAAGCAATTGCGCAATTTCCAAAATCGGGTGACTGGAATGTACATGGCGACTTTATGGTAAAACATGAATACGAAAACGGAATTACAGTATTGACCAGTGGTGGTTTCCCAAATGGAATCCGCTATGAAGGAGAAGATGGATGGATTTTTGTAACCCGCGGAGCTTATCGCGCAACTGCATCCGATCCGGTTCCTGAAGGTTCCACAAAAGCATTAAACGCAAGTAGCGAAGAAATTCTAAAATCAAAAATCGGTGATGACGAAATTAAACTTTATGTGAGTGAAGAGCACCATGGCGATTGGTTAAATTCGATTAAAACCCGTAAACAACCAATTTGTACTGCTGAAGTAGGTCACCGTTCATGTACGGTTTGTTTAATCAGTCATATCGCTATGAAAGTTCCCGGAGTTTTGGAATGGGACCCAATGACAGAAAGATTCAAAAACAACGACCTGGCAAATTCCATGCTTCGTCGTCCCCAACGTTATCCTTACGGAACAAATTACATAAAAATATAAAACTTGCTAAAATAATACGCATCAATGCAAAAAAAGTATTACTATTTTTTTGTTGTTATTCTTTATATTTGATAACGAAGTAAAATAGAAAGGACAATTAATAATAGTCAATCTAAATAAAGAAAAGGAGAAATGCGGCAACATTTCCCCTTCATTAAATATTTAACCAATTCGATAAAATTAATTAAACTTCTCAAAACTATGGAAAAATACCAGAATTTAGAAGCGATGTAAAATTTTCAAACCTTCATTTAACATTCTTTTTAATTCTTAATACTTACTAACGGACCAAAATGGTCTTTTCTTAACCTTTTAAATTTAAACATATGAGAAAACTACTATTGCTTTTGATGGTGTTTTTTGTAACAACAATTAGCACCATGGCACAAAAAACAATTAACGGAACAGTATCTGATATGGATGGAAATCCTTTGCCAGGTGTTACCGTAATTATTAAAGAAACCGTATCCGGTGCAATTACCAACCAGGATGGTAAATATACATTAGAGGTGCCGGAAAACGCGAACGTCCTTCTATTCTCTTTTATCGGGATGAAGTCACAGGAAGTTGAAATTGGGAACCAGTCCACAATAGACATAAGCATGGAGCCCGATGTTATCGGACTGGAAGAAGTAGTTGCAATTGGTTACGGGACAGAACAGAGAGGAAGCATAACCGGTGCAATAACTTCAGTGACCTCAGAAGATATCCAGGAATTACCTGCTGTGGATGTTGGCGGTGCTTTACAAGGTCGTGCGGCAGGAGTTGTTTCCATTTCTTCAGGAACACGCCCTGGCGATGGAGTTACTATTCGAATTCGCGGGAGAAGATCATTAACTGCCGATAATAATCCATTGTTTGTGGTTGACGGAATTCCTTATGAAGGTAATATCAACGACATTAATCCAAAGGATATCAAATCAATGGAGGTACTAAAAGATGCTTCTGCAACAGCTATTTATGGTTCCAGAGGTGCAAATGGAGTAATACTTGTAACCACAACACGTGGTGGAAACATGGCCACAACTGTATCTTACAATGGGTATTATGGGGTAACTTCTCCAACTGGTAAACCAGATATGATGAACGGATCCGAATTTATGCAGTTAAAAATTGATGGAGGTCGGGCTATTACAGATGCCGAACAAGCTGCATTTGATGCCGGAGTATCTACCGACTGGGTTGACCTTATTATTGGAAACGGCTATCAACAAAGTCATCAGGTTGGTGTTAGAGGGGGAAATGAAAAAACTGCATTTGCCATGTCGGCCAACTATTTTAAAGAACAAGGTGTAATTGAAACACAAGATTTTACACGTAAAACCTTTAGAATAAACCTGGATCATAATATAAACGATTTTATAAAAGTTGGAACCTCAACTCAATTGTCCAATCAGATTAGAAATGTGGGAACCAATGTTTATGGCAGTGCACTTGGTGCCTCTCCTTTAGCTGAACCTTATGATGCAGATGGAAATTTGATTTATCAGCCGGGAGCTGATCCTTTGCGTTGGAATCCATTGGCAGATTATGTAGAAGGTGCATATGTCGATGACAGAGATCGCTTAAGGGTATTCACTAATATTTTTGGAGAAATAGATTTTACCAAAGACCTTAATTACAGGATGAACTATGGTATTGATTATCAAAAAGAACGTGAAGGTTTATTCCAGGGCAGTCTATCCTCTGGTCGTCAGTATAGTACTCCAAGAGCAAGAAAAATTCATCGTTCAACAAATGTAATGACCTTTGAAAATATTTTGAATTACAATAAAGAAATAAATGAAAACCATAGTATTAAAGCTACGGGATTATTTAGTGTGCAGGAATCAGATTATGAATATACTGAAATTGATGTCGAAGGATTGCCTTATGAACATCAGTTATTCCATAACCTATCTACAGGTGAAACTGTTTTAGCCTATGATTCAGATTTGCAACAATGGGGTATCATGTCGTTTATGGGTCGTATAAATTACGGTTTTAAAGACAAATATCTGTTAACACTTACGGGGCGTTATGATGGTTCTTCAAGATTGGCCGAGGGTAAAAAATGGGGATTCTTCCCCTCTGCAGCTGCTATGTGGAAAATAAGCAGTGAAGAGTTTATGCAAAATCAAAGTCTGTTTTCAGATCTTAGATTACGTGCAAGTTATGGTGTTACAGGTAATACCGGTATCGATCCTTACCAAACACGGGGTGGTTTATCGCGGACAATCTACTCCTTTGGCGGAACTTCGGGTTTTGGTTATCGTCCACAGGATATTGCCAATCCTGACCTAAGATGGGAATCATCTGCAACTGCAAATATTGGTCTTGACTTTGGACTTGGACAAGCAATTGCCGGTACCATCGAATTGTACCAGACAAGAACTTCTGACCTTCTTCTCGAGAGGAAACTCCCTATTACTTCAGGCTTTGACAATGTGATGACCAATGTTGGAGAAACACAAAATACAGGCTGGGAACTTTCCCTTAATGCACGAATTATCGACAACAGAGATTTTACATGGACAGCCGATTTAAATCTTTTTGGAAACAAAGAGAAAATACTGGATTTATATGGTGACAAAAAAGACGATGTTGGGAATACCTGGTTTATTGGCGAACCTCTTACTGTTTGGTACGATTATAAAAAACTGGGTGTATGGCAACTAGGCGAAGAAGCTGAAGCTGAAAAATACCAGGTTACTCCCGGAGTTATAAAAGTGGAAGATGTTCCAGACGAAAACGGTGAAATTGATTATATCATTAACCAGGATGACAGACAAATTCTGGGAACAAATATTCCAAAACTTACCATGGGATTAGGTTCGAGAATGAATTACAAAAGTTTTGAGCTTTCATTCCTTCTGTTTGGGGTTTTTGGTCAAACAGTATATAACGAATTTGAAGATAATATGTCAACGCTGCAAGGTAGATATAATAATCCTGATGTTGATTACTGGACTCCTACAAATCCAACTAACGATCATCCGATGGCTGATGGCTCAAGAGAGCGACCATTGTATAATTCTACCAGAGCTTATCAGAAAGGTGATTTCTTAAAAGTAAAAAATTTACAACTGGCATATAACTTTCCGGACAATACCTTATCAAAAGTTGGAATTAAAGCACTGAAAATTTATATCAATGCTGATACACCATTTACTTTCTCTAAAGTAACGAAAGATGGTCTTGACCCTGAAAGTTATGATGGCCGAATAAGAGGGGAAACACCTACTACAAAGATGTTCTCATTAGGAGTTAATATTGATTTTTAAGAAACTTTAAATAGATAAAAAATGAAAAAAATAAAATATCTAATAATATTACTGGTTTCTTTATCTGTTGGAATAATTTCATGCAATACCTTAGATGAAGAAATTGTATCAGGAGTAACTGCAGAATACCTGAATACACCAGAGGGGCTTGATGCAGGTGTTAATGCAGCCTATTCTTTTCTTAGAACTTATTACGCTCAGGAAGAGGGTAACAAGTTTACAGTTTTTGGCACCGATGAATATTCTCATGGTGGTCATGGTGGAGACTGGGATATCGACAGATACGGAGCTGGATTAAATGCCGAAAATGGAATTATGTGGCATGTTTGGTCAAACTTCTATCAAGCCATTAACACCTGCAATGCGGTGGTAGATAGAGCTACAGCCTCTGAAGATTTAACCGAGGAACAAAAAAATCCAAAGATTGCAGAAGCCCGCTTTTTAAGGGCACATTATTACTTTATTTTGGTGCAAAGCTATGGCGATGTTCCATTGACTCTTGAAGAAACCCAGGGTGTTGAAACGGAAGCAACCAGAACTCCTGCATCGGAAGTCTATAATGCAATAATTGCCGATCTTGAATTTGCAATAGCTCATTTACCGGTTGAACAAACTGATTTTGGCCGTGCAACCCAGGTAGCTGCCAAACATATGTTAGGCCTGGTTCATTTAACAAATGGAAATCCCGGTGGGGCTATCCCTTTGTTAAGGTCAGTTATCGGTGACTATGGATTGGAACTTGACGCCAATCCCCTGGCTCGTTACAACCATGATAATGAAAAACACCCTGAAATACTTTTTTCTGTGCAATATGAAGAAGATCCTTTATTAACTCCAACCGGAAACCGTTCGCATCTTCATTTCCGTCCCTGGTACGAAGTTTATGCATCAGGTTTAATCAGGGCTTTAGGACATGGTTTTGGTCGCCCATGGATTCGCTATCGCCCGACAGGATGGTTATTAAACAATTATAGAGTAAATGGAAGCTATGATGTTGATTCAAGATTTAATGAAGGTTATCAACAGGTATGGTATTACAATACGACTGACGATGCTTTACCAGATGGTGCTGCAGTGGGAGATACAGCTATTTATCTTACCGGCGAAGATATAACAGAGGCCCAGGTTGCCGCAATAGAAGCCAGACTTCCGGGTGTAGAGGCAGGTAAAAACTTATACAGCTGGCACCCAAATGCCAAAGGAAAACCATGGTCGTGGTATACAACTGACGGAACAGACAACAATAGTATCAATATTTTCCCAACCCCCTGGAAGCAGGAAGATAATAAACGTCCATCAGTTAATTATGCTGAGGGCTCACGGGATTTGATAGTATATTGCCTGTCAGAAACATATCTTTTACTTGCCGAAGCCTATGTGGCTAACAACCAGGCTGGAGAAGCTGTATCTTATATAAATGCCGTCAGAGAAAGAGCCGCTTATCCCGGGAAAGAGAGCGAAATGTCGATAACTGCTGGTGATGTTACCATCGATTTTATTCTTGATGAACGGTCACGGGAATTTAATGGCGAACAAAAACGTTGGTTCGATTTGAAACGCACAGGTAAGTTGATTGAGAGATACAAAATGTATAATCCTGAAGGACAAACGAATGATTACATACGAGATTATCATTTGCTACGTCCAATACCGGCAAATCAGTTAACCAGGGTAACAAACGAAATGAGACAAAATGATGGATATTGAAAAATTATGTTCTTAGTTTAATATGAAAAGTTAGTTAGAATTAAGCAGGCGTCATCCGGTTTCCGGGTGGCGCTTTGTTTTTATATGTTTAAATAAAAACAAGCCTGCCAAACTTCAAAATATTAACTAAATTAGGCTCAACTAACAATCATTGACTATGAATCTTAATCAAACACGCCGAAATTTTATAAGAAATACAGCAATCGCGGGTGCAGGACTTTCATTTGTAAATCCGTTTTCGATTCATGCTGCCGTGAGAAAATCCAAAATGAAACTGGGACTGGTAACTTACCTGTGGGGACAAGACTGGGATTTACCAACCCTTATTGATAATTGTGAGAAAACAGGATTGCTTGGAGTTGAATTAAGAACCGAACACGCCCACGGGGTTGAAACAAGTTTGACTGCTTCTGAAAGAAATGAGGTAAAAAAACGGTTTGCCTACAGCAAGGTTATATGCCTGGGCTATGGATCAAATTTCGATTACCATCATGTCGATCAGGAAAAACTAAGATGGAATATTGAACAAACCAAAGAATATATCAAACTTTGCAGTGATATTGGTGCATCCGGAATAAAAGTAAAACCAAACACCCTCCCCGAAGAAGTTTCCAAAGAAAAAACTATTGCACAAATTGCAGCTTCCTTAAATGAAGTGGGAAAATTCGGACAGGATTATGGTCAGGAAATCAGAGTGGAGGTGCATGGAAAACTTACCCAGCAAATTCCCAATATGAAAGCAATTTTTGATCAGGTAAGCGAAAAGAATGTAAAAATTTGCTGGAACTGCAACGACCAGGATTTATTGGCTCCTGGGCTGGAATCAAATTTTAATTCAGTAAAAAAATGGTTTGGAGAAACAGTGCATATTCGCGAATTGAATGTCGGGAATTATCCATACCAGGATTTGATGAACCTTTTTGCAAAAATGAAATATGATGGTTGGATTCTTTTGGAAGCTCGTACAAAACCTGAGGACCGAATTGCTGCAATGAAAGAACAACTTGAGATATTTAATCGTATGATTGGTGTTACCTGATTTATTAATTATTATCATTTAGCTGAATTTTAATAAACGCAGATAAATGTCATAGTAAAAAAATTAAATTTGAACTCACATGAAAATTGTAAAAATTAATAACTGAAATGAAAATCTTATCTTTTACCATTCTTTCTTTAATTATTGTTTTAACTGCCTGCACCGGAAGCAGTAAAAAAACAGAAACCACTGAAAATAAAAATATGTTTACAGGAGCAAAAGGTGAAGTAAAAATCATGAGCCTCGATCCAGGCCATTTTCATGCCGCTTTGATTCTTAAATCGATGTATGATCAGGTTAGTCCGGTAGTTCATACTTACGCACCCGATGGACCGGATGTGGTAGACCATTTAAAACGAGTTGAAGGATTTAATACGCGCACAGAAAATCCGACCACATGGGATGTTAAAGTGTACAAAGGAGATGACTATTTTGAAAAAATGCTGGCTGAAAAACCGGGAAATGTAATGAATGTTGCCGGTAATAATTCAATTAAAACCGATTACATACTAAAAACTGTTGAAGCGGGAATTAACGTTTTGGCTGATAAACCCATGGTAATTACGCCCGATGAATTTCCAAAACTTGAAAAAGCTTTTCAGGTGGCAGAAGAAAAAGGTGTTTTGCTGTACGATATTATGACGGAGAGATATGAAATTACCACTATTTTACAACGTGAACTATCTCAAAGTCGCGAGGTTTTTGGTGAGCTGGTTGTTGGAACCGAAGAAGAACCGGCCATTACAAAAGAAAGTGTTCACCACTTTTTTAAATATGTTTCAGGAAATCCCTTAAAACGTCCGGCATGGTTTTTCGATACCAAACAACAGGGTGAAGGAATCGTGGATGTAAATACTCATCTTGTGGATTTGATTCAATGGGAGGCTTTCCCGGGAGTTACGCTTTCAAAAGAAGATGTGGAAATCGTTTCAGCAAAACGCTGGACCACTGATTTAACTCCGGAAATGTTCAAAAAAGTAACTCACCTTGACGAATATCCTGAGTACCTGAAAAAGGATTTGGATGGAGATGTTTTAAAAGTCTTTTCCAATGGCGAAATCAATTACAAGTTAAAAGGTATTCACGCCAAAGCATCGGTAATCTGGAATTATCAGGCGCCTGAAGGAGCTGCAGATACACACTATTCAATTATGCGTGGAACCAAATGTGATCTTGTAATTGAACAGGGCGAAAAAGAGGATTACAAACCAAAGTTGTATATCGAATGTAAGGACAAAGATGTTGCAGCTTTTACCGGCGCATTTTATAATGCTGTAGATGGATTAAAATCAAAATACCCTGGAATCTCAGCAGAAAAAATTGGAGACAAAAAATGGATTTTAAATATTCCTGACACATACAAAGTGGGACATGAAGCACACTTTGCTCAGGTTACCGAAAAATATCTTGAGTTCCTCGTAGATGGAAAACTACCTGAATGGGAAGTACCAAATATGATTGTAAAATATTATACTACTACCGAGGGAATGAAGGCGGCAATGAAGTAGTAAAAAGTCGGAAGTTTGAAGTCAGAAGACCGAAGTCAAGAAAAACGCATTTTCCATTTTGGGGTATGCGTTTTTTTATCCTACCCTATTTCGATAGTTACGTGGTGACATTCCCATTTTCTTTTTAAAATCTTTGGTAAAATAATAGGGATCGGAATACCCCAGTTGGAATGAAATTTCTTTTACTTTCATATTGGTGTAATCCAAAAATTCACAGGCTTTTAAAATCTTAAGGTGCGAGAAATAGCTAATAGGAGAATAGTTGGCTTCGTTCTTAAAAATTGTCGTTAAGTAGGTTGGCGAATAACCTACTTCGGCAGCCAGTTGATTTAATGTAAGTTTCTTATCCAGGTTTTTATTCAGGAAATTAATTGCGCGGGTTACCACCGGATTCGACTCCGCCTCAACATCCTCACTTGTTCGGTTGGCATAAATAAATGTTGCCAAAAGGTGACCAAAACAAAAGTTTACATATTCCAGGTTTTCGTCATGAAATCCTTTTGAGAGATTATTTAAGATTTCATCAAACAACATCTCACGATTAGCAACCATATTATTTACTGATGGAATCAAATTTCTAACTACCGAAAATTCTTTTCCCAGTAACTTTGAATTTTTACCGTTAAACTGTACAATCATTAGCCTTGAATCTTCTGTTATCACGGAATAAAACTTAAATTTTTCTTCTTCTGGAATAACAAAAAACTGCTCATTGGAAACGGGAATTTGCTCATTGGAAATCATTACAATTCCGCTACCTTTTGTGCAATATACAAGAAGGTTATTTTCCAGCTTTTTATCCGAACTCCAGATTGTTCCTTTTTCGACTTCTATTTCACCTATCTCAGTAAAATATAAACTCCGTGTCAAACGGTTGGATTTTTGCTCTTCAACAAGCGGAGTTGGAATTTTAAAATACCTTATTTGTTTCATGGCACTTTATAAATAATTGTCGAAATTATGAAAAAAGTAATATTTTCCATCTTTTTCAAAGAAAATACTATTTTTTGAGAATACAGGGATCAATATTTTTGACACTCATTAAATAACGTAAAAACTAAATATTAAACCATGAGTGACCTACTACAAAAACTCGCAGATTGTATTGAATTCGGAAAAATAAATAAAGCGGCTCCTTATCCACCACAAATGAAAGGTCAGGATGGCGCTGATGAAATTACCATTGCATTATTGGAAGAAGGTGTAAAAGCACAGGATATTTTAACCAGCGGATTAATGGTTGGAATGGAAAAAGTTGGTGTTAAATTCCGCGAAAATAAGGTATTTGTTCCTCAGGTTTTAATGTCGGCAAAAGCTATGAGTACCGCAATGATACACCTTAAACCTTATTTCTTATCAGGCGAGGTAAAACAAAAAGGAACTTTTATTATCGGAACAGTTGAAGGAGACCTTCACGATATTGGTAAAAACCTTGTTTCAATGATGGTGGAAGGAAATGGTTACAAAGTGGTTGACCTTGGGACCGACGTTAAAGCAGAGCAATTTGTTGAAGCAATTAAGGAACATGAAAATGCATTTGTTGGTTTGTCGGCACTATTGACTACGACGATGGTTAACATGGAAAAAATTACTAAAGCGATTAAAGATGCAGCTCCGGATACAAAAGTTGCGGTGGGAGGTGCTCCTGTAACCGATGATTTCAGAGTTAAGATTGGTGCTGATGCATATTCTGCAGATCCACAGGGACTGGTAGAATACTTAAACTCGCAAAGCGCTTAAACAGATTTGAGATTTTTAGTAATGGCTAGTGAGACTATTCAAAACTAACTTTCTCTGCTGTAAACTATCTTACTTAATTTATTGATTTTAAAATAATTGGAGAAACAAAACTCTCTAAAATGGGAATGTTTTGTCTCATTACTAAATACTAAAAATCCGGATACTATAATATCTAAAAACTATTAATCTCAATACTAAAAAATATGAAAGGTTTAGAATTAATTAAAAAGGCATTTGCCCTCGAAGAAGTTGAAAGAGTACACTGGGTCCCATTTGTTGGTGTTCATGGTGGTTTTTTAACGGGAGTTAATGCAGAGTCGTATCTGAAATCTTCAGATGAATTGGTAAAAGGCGTAAGCGAAGCCATCGAGGCATATCGTCCTGATGGTGTTCCTGTAGTTTTCGATTTGCAAATAGAAGCCGAAATACTGGGTTGCGGATTGCAGTGGGCACCACATAATCCACCAGCGGTAGTTTCGCATCCGCTGGCACAGGGAAAATCACTGGCAGATTTGTCCATTCCAAAAATTACTGATGGCCGTATTCCTGTTGCTGTGGAAGCTACCAAAACATTGCGTGATTTACATCCGGATATTGCTTTGTATGGTCTCATAACCGGTCCCTTCACACTTGCACTTCATTTAATGGGCACTGATATTTTTATGAAACTTTTTGAAGCACCGGATGAAGTAAACGAGATAATGGAATTTTGTACTCAGGTGAGTTTAAAAATGTCGGAATACTTGCTGGATGCAGGATGTGATATTATTGCAGTGGTTGACCCAATGACAAGTCAAATCGATCCAATAACTTTTGAAACTTTTGTTACACCTTATGTTTCAAGAGTATTTGATTATGTGCGCAGTCGGAAAAAACTTAGTTCGTTCTTTGTTTGTGGTCATGCTCAACAGAATATTGAAGCCATGTGTGACTGTAAACCGGATAATGTCTCAATCGATGAAAACATACCTCTTGATTACGTAAAAGAAGTGGCTTTAAAAAAAGAAATCAGTTTTGGGGGGAATATGAAACTCACCGTTGTTCTTTTAATGGGTGACGAGGATGATTCTCGTGAGAATGCAATTGAATGTTTAGACATGGGAGGTAAAAAAGGATTCATTCTTGCACCTGGCTGTGATTTACCACGCGAAACACCCGTGGAAAACCTAAAAGCTGTTTCAGAATTGGTTCATGATAATTACAAACAAGATGTGGTCCGTGCTCTGGATAAGAAAGAAAGTTCGTTGGAAATTTTTAATATGAAGGACTACGGACAGGCTGAAAAAGTAATTGTTGATGTTATAACATTAGATTCAGAATCCTGCGCACCATGTCAGTATATGGTTGAAGCTGTCAAAAAAGTTACCCCGCAGTTTGAAGGAGTTGTTGAATGGCGTGAACATGCCATTAAAAAAATGGAAGCCGTTACCTTCATGTCTTCATTAATGGTTAAAAATATTCCTACAATTTGTATCGATGGAAAAATTGCTTTTGTTTCACAAATTCCACCAAAACAGGAATTGATTGCCGCAATTCAAAAACGTATAAATGAAAAGTTAAAACTTAAAATACAGCAAAAGAAAAGTGAGATTTTGATTCTTTGTGAGGAAGGTACCGACTGTTCAGGAATTAACGGAAACATACAACGTGCAATTACCGAATTAGGAAAAGATGTTGAGGTAAAAACGATTTCCGACAAAAAAGAAATGGCCAAATACGGAGTTGCAAGTGGACCTGCTGTTGTAACCGTTAATTACAAACTAAAATCTGAAGGTACAGAACCATCATTGGATGTGGTGAAAGAATGGATTAAAGAACTATAAAATTTGTAATGTGAAGACCTTTGTTTTTCTTTGCGTAAACCTTAGCGACCATTGCGGTGAAAATTAACCGCAGCATTGGCAAAGAAAGCGCAAAGTTTTACAAAGGAAATTAAGTTATGGGAAAAATAATCGACCAAATAAAACAGGGAAAAACGCTGGTGTCAGACGGTGCCTGGGGAACATTTTTACAAAAAAAAGGAATGAAACCCGGAGAATGCCCCGAGGAATGGAATTTAACTCATCCTGATGATGTTTTTGATATCGCCAAAAGTTATATAGATGCCGGTGCCGATATGATTGAAACCAATAGTTTTGGTGGCACAGTTTATAAAGTTGAAAAATACGGTTTGGCAGATAAAGTGTTTGAACTCAATAAAGCTGCTGCAGAAATCAGTAAAAAAGCTGCCGGCGATAAATTTGTTCTGGGTTCGGTTGGCCCAACCGGAAAAATTCTGATGATGGGTGAAGTATCAGAAGAAGATCTTTATAATGCATTTAAAGAGCAGGTTACCGGTTTGGAAGCCGGGGGTGCTGATGCCATTATGATAGAAACAATGACCGATTTGGATGAGGCAAGATTAGCCATCAAAGCAGCAAAAGAAAATACCAGGTGTGAAGTGTTCTGCACAATGACATTTGAAAAAACCGTGAATGGGGAATTCCGATCGATGATGGGAATAGCGCCAACCGATATGGTAAATACTTTGATTGAAGCAGGAGCAGAATTAATTGGAGCCAATTGTGGAAACGGAATTGCAGATATGATTGGCATTGTTGAAGAAATCAGAAAGGCAAATCCTGAAATTCCTGTTTTGGTACATGCCAATGCCGGTATGCCGGTTTACAAGGACGGAGAAACAGTTTTCCCGGAAACTCCGGATGAAATGGCTGCTTTGGTTCCTAAAATTATTTCAGCCGGGGCAAATGCAATTGGCGGATGTTGCGGTACCACACCGGGGCATATTTCGAAAGTTCGGGAAGTAGTTGATAAAAACTAACAACCACCCCCTCCGCCAACTGGCGGAGACCCCTCCTAAAGGAGGGGAAATAGGAGCCTGTTTAAAGTTACCGCATCTTCAAAATTGTAGCAGCTAAATTTCTCCCCTGTTTTAGGGGAGATGTCCGTCACCAGACGGACAGAGGGGTAAAGATCATAAATTAATGCAAAAGATACCGTTCCATATCATTTCAGGTTTTTTAGGAAGTGGCAAAACAACTTTCCTGAAAAGAATAATTGACCAATATTCAGGTGAAAAGAAAATTGGGATTATTCAAAACGAATTTGCCCCGTCCAACATTGACGGAGCCGAACTTAAAAAATCAGGTGAAGATTTTAACCTTCTTGAAATTAATAACGGTTCAGTATTTTGTGTTTGTTTGTTGGGAGATTTTATTCGCTCTCTGGAAAAGTTCATCGACCAGTTTCAACCTGAAATAATTATTATTGAGGCTTCAGGTTTATCAGACACTACTTCAATTTCAGAAGTGGTCTCTGCAAGTTCATTATCTGAAAAAATCTATTTGGCTTCCAACTGGTGTATTGTTGATGCTCAGAATTATTCAAAAGTGGGTTTAATGAAACAGCGTGTTTCGCATCAGTTACGAATGGCTGATATTGTCGTTATTAATAAAACCGATTTATATTCTGATAATCTTGAAAATATTAATTCTGATATTAAAAAAATTAATCCTTTTGCTGAAATTAAATCATCAACATACTGCGAAATTGATTTTGAATTGGGGAATTCGGCAATTAATAAATTCTATATGGGTGAGGTCATTGCAATGCCTCGTCCTGATGTAAATTCAATGGTGATTAAAACTTCAAGAAAGGTAAGCAATGAAAATCTTCGGAAGTTTTTAAACGAATGGGCACAAAAGGCCTACCGCATCAAAGGTTTTGTAAAATTAAAAGAGGGCAAAACGGTTGCTGTTCAATGTACTTTTGATTCCATAAATATCCTTGATGTTGAAAATGATTTTCATCCTACCGAATTGGCGGCGCTTACCGATCAGTTTACTTTAAGGGAATGGAACAGGGCATTTAAGGAACTTAATTGACATTCCTGAGCTAATTAACCTTTACACGCTCTAGCAGAAGATAATACTCTTAAATTTATCACAACCTGTTTTTAAAATAATTCGTACATAAAGGCGATAAAAAAAATCTTTAATCCAAAAATTATCGCCATGAAAAAAATTATCCCCCTTCTACTGTTGGCATTTATTGTATTTGCCTGTCAACAAAAGAACACTATAATTATAAGTGGAAAAATAAAAAACTCTTCAGATTCCCTTGCCCATTTAACAGTCTATTATTCTGATCTTACGGATACTATATCAGTTAATCATGATGGCACTTTTTATGCTGATTTTGAATTGGGTGAAGAACATATGGGAGGTTTTTACTATCAAAACAATATGTTTCCGTTGTACCTCGAGCCGGGTGGAAACATTAACATTGAATTTGACACAAAAGATTTTTTAAACTATGCCATAACAAATGTTAGGGTATCCGGAGAAAAAAGTGAAAAAACATCTTTACTAAATTCACTGGATGAAGATTGGAGAAAATATAATTGGCCGGAGAAATTAAAATTGCCTGATGACAGTTTTATGTTATTTGTAAGAAATGTTCAGAATGAAGTTTACAATAAATTAGAAAAAACAAAAACTGAACATTCTTCTTCTGACATTTTCATGAAAAGAGCTAAACTTAAATATGATGTTAAGTTGCTTTCCACAATTGAATATTACAAAAGGACACATCAAAGTGATGAAATTCCAACAGACTATTTTGTTGAATTTTCGAACAGGATTCCTGAATATGATAAAGAATTGTGCCAAGAGGTTCAGGAGTATTTATGGTTTCTTGTACCGAAGTTTAAAATGGAGATTAGCAACACATTGAGTGCTTCGGGATTGGATAAAGAAACATCAGCATACATCAATAAAATGGCCGATAAAATTATCGCCTTAGATGTTCCTCAGCAAATAAAGGATGAGGTTGGAGAATGGAATTTTTCTGTGTTTTATAAACGACCAGATTCTCTCAGAAAGATATATCGGGCTCGTTATCCCGATGTGGTTAAAAATCAAAAATATATAAATGATTTTATGAAGATTGCAGATGAAATGGACAAAATAGCGATTGGAGAAATAGCACCTGGTTTTGACTATCCTGATATAAATGGGAAAATGGTTTCATTGCAATCGTTTAAAGGAAAGATAGTTTATGTTGATGTTTGGGCAACATGGTGCGGCCCTTGCAAGGCAGAGTTTGCATATCAAAAAAAATTGGAATCTGAATTACAAGGAGAGGATATTGTATTTGTTTATATTTCTGTTGACGATGAAAAAGATACTGAGACCTGGGAAAAGATGGTAAAAGAAAAAAAACTAGGTGGTTATCAGTTAATTGCCAATAATGGTTGGGAAAGTAAGATTTGTCAGGATTATGTAATCCGGGGAATCCCTTGTTATATCATCATTGATAAAGAAGGAAAACTAGTTGAAGTAAATGCTTCAAGACCATCTAATCCTGAAACAAAAGAAAAATTGCTGGCATTGGCAAAAAAATAAATCAAGATTCCTTTTTATGAAATTTGATTCTTAAATAAATATTCAAAGTTTTTGGATTCTAAAAGTTGAGTCTCTCGGTTTCCAAACCTCGATTTAATCGCGAATCGGAATTCGCGAAACCCTTTAAAACAAGGAGTAAATTATCACTTCTAAATACTAAAAATCTCACATCTTAAAAAACAACATCAACCCACCGTTAAATCAGTTGTAGAATCGTTTTAAATTAGCTATTTTCGAAGTCCTTTTTTGCGTGTGATATGCCGTTGTTCTACATTTGTGCTACTTAAATTGTAATTAAAAATACAACTACTATAAATAATACATTATGAGCAAATTTTTAACAGCCTCGATTGGAAGAAAGTTTGTGATGAGCCTTACAGGTTTATTCCTGTTGGTATTTGTCGGTGTCCATCTTGGCATTAACCTGTTACTGATATTTGACAACAGTGGGGAATTGTATAATCAAGGGGCTCATTTTATGGTAACAAATCCTTTGATTAAAATTATCGAACCCATTCTCGGCCTGGGTTTTGTAATACACATTGTTTGGTCTTTTTACCTTGAGTTACAAAACTGGAGAGCAAGACCTGTAAAGTATGCGAAAAAGAATATGAGTGGTGCCAGTACATGGGCATCGCGTAATATGCTTGTACTGGGTGCTATGGTACTGGTTTTTTTGGCAATTCACATTGTTAATTTCTATGTGAAAATGAAGATTACCGGAGATGTTGGAGAAATAGTAATAAACGGCGTACACATGCACGATGCTTATACCTTGGTTTCATCGGCATTTATTAGCAGTATTCCCCTTGGAATTCTCTATATAATTGGTGGTGGATTATTGGGATTTCACTTATCACATGGCTTTTGGTCAGCTTTTCAAACTTTGGGCCTGAACAATAAATATTGGCTAAACAGGTGGAAAGTTATCGGAACCATTTACGCAGTTGTTATTTCATTGGGATATGCAGTAATTCCACTGTATTTTATGTTGGGATTATATAATTAAAGAAAGGATAAGATGATGAGCATATTAAATTCAAAAATACCGGAAGGACCATTAGCTGAAAAATGGAACAAGCATAAAGCTGCTATTAAAGTGGTGAGTCCTGCAAATAAACGCAAATTGGAAGTAATTGTAGTAGGTACAGGTTTAGGCGGTGCCTCTGCTGCTGCTTCATTAGCTGAATTAGGGTATAAAGTGAAGGCTTTCTGTTACCAGGATAGTCCTCGTCGTGCACACTCTATTGCTGCTCAAGGCGGAATTAACGCAGCAAAAAACTATCAAAACGATAATGACTCGGTATTCCGTTTATTTTACGATACAATTAAAGGTGGTGATTACCGTGCACGTGAAGCAAATGTGTACCGTTTAGCAGAAGTTTCTCCAAATATCATCGACCAGTGTGTTGCACAGGGTGTACCTTTTGGTCGTGAATACGGAGGTTTATTGGATAACCGTTCTTTTGGCGGAGTATTGGTAAGTCGTACCTTCTACGCACGTGGACAAACCGGACAACAGTTATTAATCGGTGCTTACCAGGCCTTAAATCGCCAGATTTCGAAAGGTGCTGTTGAAATGTACAGTCGCCACGAAATGTTGGACGTTGTTAAAATTGACGGTAAAGCCCGCGGAATTATTGCAAGAGACCTGGTTACCGGCGAAATCAAAAGATTTGGTGCACATGCTGTTGTTGTTGCAACAGGAGGATACGGAAATGTATTCTTCCTTTCAACAAATGCAATGGGTAGTAATGGTTCTGCTGCATGGCAATGTTACAAGCAGGGAGCGTTAATGTCTAATCCTTGTTTTGTTCAAATTCACCCAACCTGTATTCCTGTGCATGGAGACCAGCAATCTAAACTGACTTTGATGTCTGAATCACTGCGTAACGACGGTCGTGTATGGGTACCAAAGAAAAAGGAAGATGCTGTAAAAATTCAAAAAGGAGAAATCGGACCTAACGACATTCCGGATGAAGATCGTGATTTCTATTTGGAAAGAAGATATCCTTCTTACGGGAACCTTGTACCTCGCGATGTCGCATCGCGTGCAGCTAAAGAACGTTGCGATGAAGGATTTGGAGTAAATGCTGAAGGGAAAGCTGTATTCCTTGATTTTAAATATTCCATTGAACGTTTAGGTAAAGATGTAATTGAAGCACGTTATGGAAACTTATTCCAGATGTACGAAAAAATTACAGATGTTGATCCGTACAAAGAACCGATGATGATTTATCCGGCAATCCACTATTCAATGGGTGGAACATGGGTTGATTACAACCTGATGACCACTGTACCCGGTTTATACTCAATTGGTGAGGCCAACTTCTCAGACCACGGAGCTAACCGTTTGGGTGCTTCTGCATTAATGCAAGGTCTGGCTGATGGTTACTTTATTCTTCCATATACTATTGGTGATTATCTGGCTGATGAAATTATGACTCCAACAATTGATACCAATGTTGCAGAATTTGAAGCTGCGGAAAAAGAAGTTACCGGTCGTATAGAAAAGCTATTCAACATTAAAGGTTCAAAACCGGTTGATTATTTCCACAAAAAACTGGGACAGGTAATGTGGGATTATGTTGGAATGGCTCGAAATGCTGAAGGATTGGAAAAGGCCATAAAAATGATTAAAGAAATCCGTGAAGATTTCTGGAAAGATGTTCGTATTCCTGGAGAATTGGACAATCTGAATCCGGAACTGGAGAAAGCAGGTCGTGTTGCAGATTTTATTGATATTGGTGAATTAATGGCACGTGATGCACTGGACAGAAATGAATCTTGTGGCGGACACTTCCGTGAAGAATCGGCAACCGAAGAAGGTGAAGCAAAACGTAATGACAAGAAATTTACATATGTTTCTTGTTGGGAGTACAAAGGAGAAGGCAAAGAGCCGGTATTACACAAAGAAGATTTGGTGTTTGAGAATGTAGAGTTAACTCAACGTTCTTACAAATAATCAATCATCAATAATAAATCATAAATCTTTAAGATTATGGCAGATAAGATTCTAAAAAAACTCAAAATAAAAGTTTGGCGTCAAAAGAATGCCAACTCAAAAGGTAAATTCGAAACCTACACAATCGAGAATATTTCAACCGGATCTTCTTTTCTTGAAATGATGGATATTTTAAATTTCCAGTTGATTGAAGAAGGTATTGATCCCATTGCATTCGATCACGACTGTCGTGAAGGAATTTGCGGAACGTGTAGTTTATATATCAATGGTCGTCCGCACGGACCAGATACTGAAGTTACAACTTGCCAGTTACACATGCGCAAGTTTAAAGACGGTGAAACGATTGTTATTGAACCATGGCGTGCAAGGGCTTTTCCTGTAATAAAAGATCTGATTGTTGATCGTACAGCTTTTGAAAAAATTCTTCATGCAGGCGGATTTATTTCAGTAAATACTGGAGGTGTTCCTGATGCTAATGCAATCCCTGTTCCTCGTGAAGATGCAGAAGAAGCAATGGATGCAGCAGCCTGTATTGGATGTGGTGCTTGTGTTGCAGCTTGTAAAAACTCGTCGGCAATGTTATTTGTGTCGGCAAAAGTTTCCCATTTGGCAAAATTGCCACAAGGAAAAGTTGAAGCTGCAAGCCGTGCGAAAAACATGGTTTCGAAAATGGATGAGCTGGGTTTTGGAGGCTGTACTAACACCCAGGCTTGTGAAGCTGAATGTCCAAAAAGTATTTCAATAACAAATATTGCCCGGCTAAACCGGGAGTACCTGATGGCAAGAATTTCAGAATAGTTTATTGAAATGCGCTCATTTTTAAGATAAATGGAAATGTTCAGTCAGGGGCAGGCCCGTTTAAACAGGGAGTATTTAATGGACAGAATTAGTGAATAACTTGTTGTAATTAAATAATATAGTAAAAGCTTTCTCAGTTTTTGGGAAGGCTTTTTTTTGATTAATTGACAACCAATTGTGAATAAGTATGCGGGCGAACGAACAAAATCTTATTTTGTATTCATTAACTTCGCAATAAACAATCTAATTATTATGCCATATCGTCGTTTGCCTACAACAGATAAAGCAAGAACAAGAGCGCTGGAAGCAGCTTTGGAAAGGGTTGCATTTAAAAACGGGAAAGTTGCAATTTCAGCTGGTACAATTGAAGAATTACAAATAGTGAAAAGCAAATTTGAAAATACGCTTAAACACTATGAAATGAATATTCAGATTCAAAACGAGAAATACCAGGAATTTAAAACGGCAATGGATGCAGCGCGAATGTATGTTTCCCATTTTATACAGGTTTTGTATCTTACTTCGGAACGGGGCGAAATAAACGGAGGTATAAAATATTATAACCTTGGTGAATTTGAAGGAAAAGTTCCACCGTTAAATAACGAAGAAGAAATTCTTAAGTGGGGCGAAACTGTTATTCAGGGTGAACAAAAAAGAATTCAGAATGGAGGCAGTGCAATTTATAATCCTTCAATTGCAATGGTAAAAATTAAAATTGAGGATTTTAAAGATGCTGCCATTTTTCAGCAAAACCTAAAACGAAACACTACGCGCACATACAATTTAATGCAGGAGTTAAGAAAATCTACCAACGAATTTATTAGTAAACTCTGGAATGAAATAGAAGAAACACTGGAATCTGAATCACCTAAACATAAAAGACAAATTGCTCAGGAGTACGGAATAGTTTATGTTTTCCGCAGAAACGAAAAGAAAAAATTAACAGATAAGGAGTTACAGCGCGACTTACTTTTTGATTTTGCCTGACATTTTTCTATTCTGAAGAATTCCTCAGAATCTGACTTTCCTTAGTTTCATTTTGTCTCTTAATCATTATCATAAAAACTGCTATTAAAACAACACTTATAGCCACTGAATAATAACTTTCGCTTGTGGTTCCGTAAGTTTCAATTTCAGGATTTAATAATCCTTTATCGATTAGGTACATGGCAACGACAGCAATTCCATTGTTAAAAAAGTGAGCTGCAACGGGCAGCCACATTGAACCACTCCAAACCAACATATACCCAAATGCCACTCCCAAAAGCATTCGTGGAACAAAACCATAAAATTGTAAATGCAGAGCGCTAAATAAAATGGCCGAAATCCAAATACCCCAATGAGCATTTTTAGTCCAGTTAATAAATATTCTTTGAATTACACCTCTAAATAATAGTTCCTCTCCTACTGCCGGTAAAACTGCAATCATAAACAGGTTAAAAAACAAACCACCCAAATTATCAACTTTTAAAAAAGCTTTGGTGAGCATTTCAGCCTGTTCCTCTGCATTTTTCATCCAGTTTTCAATTCCGGCCATCCATTCAGGAAATCTCATGTTACCATTTAATTCACCAACAAAATTTATAAAAGGTGCTGCGATAAAAATGAGAATAAAAACCAATAAAATTGAAGCAAACTCAACCGGTTTGTTCAGGTTTAAATATTCCGGGACATTCCCGTGATAAAGCCAGGCGAGTATGAAAGGTGGAATAATAAAAATTCCAAAAGATTGAACTACCTGTAAATATTTTAAGAATTTTATGCCTTCCGGGTTACTCAGGTCTCCCATTGCCGCCATATTAAATAACGCATCCAATCCAAAAAAAGGAATTGCAACCACAAGCGACAGTATCATAAGCACCAAAAAGCTTACCAACACAACAAAAATTGCAAACATTAACTGAGGTAATGGTCTCATCGACCGGAAAGCTGTAAATGCCATTTTTTAAAATTTCGGGTAAAGATAACAGAAATGCTATTGAACTTATTTTATTTAATTTCCCTAATCTTGATATTTCTAAAAATAGTTAAGCCACCATGATCCTGCAAACCAATATGCCCGGATTTAGCTTTCCCGTAATATTCTTTTTCTGCCCATTTGCTTTGTGATTTACGCTTTTGCCAATCTTCTGACCATAATTCATATTCAACTACTTTTATTCCATTTAACCAATGTTCCACTTTCGGATTATCCACAACAATTCTTGTTGTATTCCAATCATCGATCGGTTTAACTTTGGCATTACGGGGTTCGTGCATGGCATAGTTCGCACCACTGTATTGAGAGGCATCCAGTTTATCCGGCCAACCTTTATCATCAATTAATTGATACTCCGGCCCGCTTTCATAAATCGCATTGGTTAATCCTTCCTGAACATGGTAAAACACTCCTGAATTACTTTGTGGTGCAATCTTCCATTCAAGGTAGAGTTCAAAATTTTCGTATTGTTTTTTAGTAATGATGTCTCCGCCATAATCTGAACCTACTCCGGAATTGTGCATTTCTTCGTTAATTATTTTCCATCCGCTGACTTCTCCCCCGTTAAAAGTTTTCCATTTATCCATCGATTTTCCATCAAAAAGTAATTCCCACCCTTGCTCTTTTTCTTTCTTCGACAGGGTATTTGAGGCATTGCGTTGATTAGAAACACATGAGATTAGTAATACGATGATTAGAAACAATACACTTTTGCTTATTGTATTCATTATTAATTGATTAAGGTTAAAGTGCAACAAAATTAATAAAATGTTTGAGAATTTAAGGTATCAATTTCTGCTGCTTACATCGAATTAAAAAAAATCCAATAACTTTAAGCAACTACTAAATAACAATACATTGAAATCAGTAAAAAGCATAATTGGTATGGTGCACGTAGCTGCATTACCAGGAACTCCAAAGAATACATTATCAATTAAAGAAATTACATCAAAAGCCTTAACTGAGGCAAAAATTCTTATTGGTGCCGGAGTAAATGCGATTATGATTGAGAACATGCACGATCGTCCATATTTAAACCGGAATGCCGGACCGGAGATTATTTCTTCTTTAACGGCGGTGGCTTTAAATTTGCGTAAACAAATTTCTGTTCCACTTGGGATTCAAATTTTAGCAGGTGCTAACAAAGAAGCACTTGCGGTAGCCCAGGCTGCAGAATTTAATTTTATTCGTGCTGAAGGATTTGTTTTTGGACATTTGGCTGATGAGGGTTGGATGAACAGCGATGCAGGGGAGTTGTTACGTTTTCGCAAAATGATAAATGCTGAAAAAATAAAGGTTTATACCGATATAAAAAAGAAACATTCTTCGCATTCGGTAAGTAACGATATTTCTATTGCAGAAACAGCCAAAGCAGCCGAATTCTTTTTAAGTGATGGTATTATTGTAACCGGCAATGCCACAGGAGAAAAGCCATCGGCTAAAGATTTACAAGCGGTGAAAAATGTTACGCCCTTGCCGGTAATCATTGGCTCCGGTATCGATGTAAATAATATTTCGGAATACTGGAATCTGGCAGATGCATTTATTGTTGGTTCATCGTTTAAAAAAGATGGAAACTGGGAAAATGATGTTGATGAAAAAAGGGTAAAAGAATTTATGGATAAAGTATACGAACTGAGAAAACTTTAAATCCACAACAATTTAAATTAACAAATTTCCATCAAACGAATATCAAAACTTAAAACTGCATTTGGCGGTATTTTATTTCCGGTTCCTTTTTTACCCCAGGCCAATTCAAAAGGCACCCAAAATTTATAACGGCTGCCCACGCTCATCATTTGTAAACCTTCCTGCAAACCTTCAATCAGTTCATCAATTTTTACCTCATCCGGTTTGTTTTGCCGGTAGGTATCTTCCAGAATTTTTCCATCCAAAAGCAAAGCCCTTTGATGAATTTTTACCACATCGAACATTCCGGGCTTGATCCCGCTTTTTTCATCAACAATCTGATATTGCAATCCCGAATCTGTTTCAATTACTCCTTCTTTACCACCATTTTGTAATAAAAAATCTTCACCCGATTTTCTGTTATTCCCTGCCGATCCCTTACTCCTTGATTTCTTTTCTCTTCTCCCCATATATTAAATGGTTATAAATTATTTCTGAAAGATTTTGCTATTCAGTTAAATACAAAAATAAATTTATTAAATCGCCGCAAATTACAAATTATAGCACAATTGTTGCGGTGGACTTGCGTTAAAAATCAACCGAAAATTTTAAATAAAACCAAATAAAATCGATTATAAGATGACTTTTAAATATTTCAGAATTATTCTGCTCTTATTACTTACTTTTGGATTTGGGAATACCAGTTTTGGTGCTGGAAAAGAAGAAGACAAAAAACTTACCGGAAAACTTTCGTACGATAAAAAGGAGGGCAAACCAAAAGTATTTGTGGAAGGGATCAGGCTCGATTTTGACTATATGCGCCGGAACATGCGTTTTGTGGATTTTGTTAACGATCCTGCTGTTTCAGATGTCCATATAATAATTACACAAAGAAGAAGTGGTTCAGGCGGATATGTTTATTCATTAATGTATAACAACAATACTGTTGAAGGAATTTCGGATTTTACACTTACCTGTACCACTGCGTCAAGCGATACTCATATTGAAATAAGGAAAACGATTACAGATGCCTTAACCATGGGATTAATGCCTTTTGTAAATCAAACTGAGGCGGCTTCCAAAATGGCATTTCAATATAACAGTAAAGAAAAATTAAAGGAAATCCCGAATGATGATCCATGGAATAACTGGACATTCAGAGGCGACTTTAACGGGGATGTTAATTTAGAGGAAAGCCGTAAAAATTTGAACTACTGGATTAATTTCAGGGGTGATAAAGTGACAGAAGAGTGGAAATTCAGAAACTCAGCCAGAATGTCGGTACGTTCACGAGAGTATGTTAGCGACGGAGAAGTTTACACATCAGACAATATTAGTAATTATGTTACTTCGAGCGTTGTAAAAAGCTTGTCACCTCGTTGGTCGGCAGGAGCATTTGCCAGCTATTACAACAGTAATTATTCAAATATTATTTATTCGATTTCATTAAAACCGGCTATAGAATATAACATTTTCCCCTGGGATGTATCCGACAGGAAAGTATTTACACTTGCGTATTATATTGGCCCCGAGTGGAAAAAATATTACGAAGAGACCATTTACGGGAAATTTGATGAGGATTTGTGGGAGCAAACTTTCAGACTAGATTTACAACTGGTAAAAACCTGGGGCGAAATTGAAGCTGGAATTAATGCAACCAATTATTTACATGATTTTACTAAAAACAGGATAACTTTTGATACCGAATTGTCGATTAGAATTATCCGCGGCTTTTCTGTTAACTTCGATTTTAGGGCGGAAAATATTCATGACCAGATTTACCTTCCAAAAAGTGAAGCAAGTCTGGAAGACATACTTTTAAACCGTGTTCAGTTGCCATCCAGTTTTGAGTTATACACAGGAATTGGAGTGCGCGTGCAGTTTGGTTCTATTTATAACAATATTGTAAATAACAGGCTGTAACAGTTTAATGTTTCAGGTTTCATGTTTAAAGTACACCAACTTTAAACTTTAAACTTTAAACATTGAACTTTAAACATTGAACTTTAAACTCTGGACCTTGAACTTTAAACTTGATATCCGGACATGCCTGGCTACCTCACCATTTCCCAACATTAATTGTAATTGCATTTAGCATTTTATACAATATGGTTAATTTATAACGAAATCATTAAAATCACCTTTTTATAAAAAAATCTGAGAACTGTGACTGTCAACCGCGACTGTAACTGCGACTGCGACTGACAACTGCGACTGCGACTGCGACTAACACTGCCAACTCTCCTACTCTCCCTCCAACCATTTTTTAAAATCTTTTACCTTTTCACGGGCAACCAAAAAATCATCATCAATTGCGTTTTTCACTTTCAATTTTAACCTCGAATTTTTAAACGAAACCACATCGATAATACCTTTTAGTCCGATCAAATATTTTCGGTTGATTCTAAAAAACTGCGATGGATTAATTATTTCTTCAATCAATTCAAGACTTTGGTCCAGTAAATAATCTTTGCCGTCTGAAAGCTTAAGATATGTGCCCTTCTGAAAACTATAGAAATAAAGAACTTCTTTTGTTTCAACCATTCTGAGATGTGTACCTACCTTCACCAAAAACCGTTCTTTATAATTTTTCTTTTTTAGCGATGTTAATATTTCGTTTAATACCTCTGGATTTATGGATGTACCTGAAACTTTTGCCTGATTTTCAAATTTTTGAATTGCCTTATCTAAATCGGCCCTTTCTATCGGTTTTAATAAATAATCAACACTGTTAACTTTAAATGCCTGAATAGCGTATTGATCGAATGCTGTGGTAAAAATTACAGGTTGGTTAAACTCTATCTGTTTAAAAATTTCAAAGCTCAATCCATCCCCTAAATGAATATCAAAAAAAGCAAGATCGGGTGCTTCGTTATTTTTTAGCCACTCAACAGTTGATTTTATTGTATCGCAAACCGCAAGAATTTGTGCCTGTGGTTTTAAGGCCGATATATTTGCTGCCAGTTGGGCTGCAGCCAAAGGTTCGTCTTCTACAATTAAAATCTTCATTCTAGTTCTCAATTTGAATTAATGGAATACTCACTCTGAAATAATTATCGTTATTAGTAACTATCATTTTTTTACCGGTTAAAAACTCATACCTCCCTGCCAGGTTTTTTAGTCCTGTTTTACTCGATTCCTCGGCTGTTTCCATGGGTTGAAGGTTGTTTTCTACAATTAACTCATAATCATCTGAAATGGCAATAACAATTTTTAAGGGTTTTGCTTTTGATAATTCGTTGTGTTTAATTGCATTTTCAACAAGAGTTTGTAACGAGAGTGGTATGACATTACCATCAACTTTTTCATTGATTATGATATCCACTTCGAGGGCTTCCCCAAAGCGTATTTGTTGCAGGAAAATGTACTTTTTAACAAAATCAATTTCTTCATGTAATGATAAAATATCCATATCCTTAAATTGAAGTACATTTCTGTAAAATAGAGAAAGTTCGCGGTTAAACTTTTTGGCTTTTTCACTGTCAATATCAATCAAACTTCCCAACACATTTAAACTGTTAAATAAAAAATGCGGATTGATCTGGTCTTGCAAAACCTTGTATTTTAAAGCTAAAGCTTCACTCTTTACTTGTTCTGTTTCTTTAACCTGTTCCCGCCAGGCTTTAAAGAATGAAATGGCATAAATTATTGATGCAATAATTACAAATATGATGTATTCTGCGATTATCGTTGCCCTGTTTGACACCCAGAACGTTTCCCAGTTTCTACCTAAAACTACGATAAACCAGAACCAGTTTACTGTAAAAATTACAAAACTTGAATAGATTAAATGTAAAGACAATGCAGCCAGCACACTTTTAACAGGATTCTTAATCCAGTTGATGTAACGTTTTTCAAACCATCCAAAAAGATAACCATTAGCAAAGAGCGGTAACCCCAGTGAGATGCTGTAGCCGGCACCCCACAGATGTGCCACCAAGGAACGGTTTAAAGATCCTCCCATTAATACGGTAGTTATCAGTCCCATTAAAACCGATATCACAATGGCTATAATCCAGTTTGTTTTTGTAACTTTTTTCACAAACTTTCTGTTTTGAGATGTTTTTTGATTTTTCATCAAGATAAAAATTTTAGCCGGCCCTGAGGTAACTTGTCTTTACATTTAATGATTACGAACACTGTTTTAACAATTCACTGTTGTGTGCAGCTCCCCACGAAGGTAACAAATCATTTTCAGGCTGATAAGATTCAAACATTTTTGCTGCCTTCTCCAATTCGGGTTTTGCATTTTCTTTTCCTCCTCCGAACATTTTTGACGTATGATAAATATTACTTCCCCGCAAATAATATATTCGTGGATTTTGCGGATCTAATTTTTCAGCAACACCTATGGCTTCAGCTGCCAGTTTGGAGTATTTATAACCTTTACTCATGTCCGTTATTCTTAACTGATATACAAAAGCCTGCAGGGTAAATATTTCAGATTGTTTTTGGAATTTTTTTGTAAGTTCATCTAAAATAGCCTGGGCTTTGTCAAGCTGGATGTGAGTATCTTCGTTGCCCATTTCATCAAAGAATGTAGAGCGCAGGTAGGAATATGCAGCATAATATCCTGGCAACCACTCTTCCTTTTCGGTTTTTGCAATTCGTTCAAACTGGTTGGCAATATTTCCTAATTCAACAGAGCTGGTAGATTTTTTCATTTTTTCAATATTCAATTTCATCACATCATGATAATTTGAAGAAAACACGGAGATTGAAATAAATGCCATTAAGATTGTTAAGGTGAGATTCTTTTTCATTTTGTATAATTTTTTGATTAATAATTCTAATTCAAAATTGAGATAATACGGTTTGTTTTGAAATTGTTTGTTACCGAATTGTAGAAAACCGATGATGAATTGTAAAACATTGCTTATCTCCGAGTTTTTCAGAAATTCAGAAATAGCCCCAGAAAGACCATCCTTTTTAAATCACGTTTAACCGGGATTAAAGAATAATTACCTTCTGCATCGGCTATTCCCGAAGGACGATAACTTAGCACATTGTCATTGCCTAAAACGTTATTTACAGAAAAATATAAAACTGAATATTGATTCCCGATATAAAATATATGACTGAAATTGAGACTTAAATCGGAATACATATTTGTTCGCTCTCCGTTAAAAACTGAAGTATTTGGATTATTATACGGACGTCCGCTTGCCATGGTAAACGACATGCCAACCTGAGTATTTATTTTGTTTAACCAGTATTTGGCAACCGTTGAAAGAGTATGATCCGAGATAAAATAAGGAGTTGCACTTTCAGGGTAATTTTTGTATTTCCTTTTGGTATCAATAAAAGAGTAAGTTACCCAGTAATCAAAACCTTTTATACTTTTTCTGTCCCGCCAGAAAATGTCGAGTCCGCTTGCATAGCCATCGCCATTGTTTTGAATATTGGATGCCAGGTTATATGCTCCGTATTGCCAGGTAATTAAATCGCTGTAGGTTTTATAATAGGCTTCAGCCCGAAATAATCTTTTGGAAACATTCCCAAACTGATAACTTAAAATGTAGTGCGTTGCCTTTTCAAAATCAAGCTTGTTTTTCAACTTTAAATAATCGGCTTGTGGCGTTTGATGATATAAACCCCATGCTGCAGAAAGCTGTGCCTTCTCTCCGGTTTTTATCGCTGCCGAAAAACGTGGAGCAACATTCCATTTATTCAGTAAGGTCGAGTATTCAGATCTGATTCCCGGCCGCACAGCAAAGTTTTTACTAAACTTGATTTCTGTTTCCAAAAAAGCTCCAAACAAATGGTCTTTAAAATCCATCGAATATTTTCCCCCCAGTTTTTCATTGTAATCTTGTTGGTAATCATTAAGGGTTTGATTTGCGCCCCAGGTAATTTTAATTCCCTCAGAAACATCGTGGATGATTGAAAAACGGGTTTCTATAATGAACTCTTTTGTATTTACGTCATCCTCATCAAGACCGATCTTATTATTTTGTAATGTGCTTGAAAACCCAATTTTATAGCAGGATTTTTCTGAAAAACAATCACGATAAAAAAGATTGGAATATACCGTGTTTCCTTTATTTGCCAATAACATGTTTTGTGTTTCAGTATTTACCGGAACATGATAAGCAAGTTTTCCCCAGTCTGTTGTGATATAAGCTTTAAACAATCCTGTTGACCTTGTTTTCTGACGAAATATTGCAGTAGCATTGGCTGCTTCAACCGGTTTTTCCCAATCGATGGAGCTATTAAAAATTTTGTCGTAAAGTGCCAGATTCGTGTAGCTACCCGAAAGAGTTAGTGAAGTATTTTGCCATCTTTTTGTGGTATTGGCCTCGGCTCCAACCGACATTAATGAAATACCTGAAACATCTTCCGCTGCCAAATCATTCGAATTTAAAACCAGTACCGAAGAAAGTGCTTGTCCGTATTCGGCAGAATAACCCCCAGAATTAAACATCACCCCACTAAAAAGTGAAGGAGCAAATCGTCCACGCGTTGCCACATCCGGAGTTTTAGAATAATAGGGTTTAGCAGCAAGTAATCCGTCAATATAAGTTTGAGTTTCGTAAGAATCTCCTCCACGAACCAGCAATCGTCCGTCATCAGCAGCTGTCTGTGTGCCCGGCATGGTTCTCATGGCTGCCATAATATCGCCATTGGCAGTTGGGGTTGTATAAATATCCAGTGGCTCCATTACAGAAGCTCTTTTTTCATCGCCGGCTGCAAAATTCCCGGCTGTAATGGTTACTGCGTCAAGAGTATTTACGCTTTCTTTTAAAATTATATTTATCTCTTCATTATTTGGGATAGAAATCTCTTCCTCCCACATTTTATATCCAATAAAAGTGGCTTTAAGTTTTTGGTTCCCATTTTTACTGCTTATAAATTCGAACTTGCCATCACCATTTGTACTTCCTCCTTCATAGGTGTTTTCGATATAAATATTTACACCCGGCAGTGGTTCACCTTTTTCAGTAACTACTTTCCCAAAGATTGTGTTTTGAGCCTGAACTTTAAAAAAGATAAAAAGAAAAAGAATAGTTAAAATTGTTTTCATGGTTACATTCTGATGTTATTTTTTTCTTTAGTACAAATTGATAGTTCAAAATTCCCATGAAATTTTTCACCAATAAAAAGATGCTTACTGAATTGTGGAATTATGGTGATGAACTGATATGAAAATATCGGATTTTTGAATTTATAATCTTAGATTGAATGAATTACGGAGCGTCAAAAGAGACAGTTATCAGTAAAAGATTAGCGGTTCTGAAAATATTTTTTGTACACCCATAAGAATTTGTTAAATCAATTTGAACTTCTTGATTGTTATTCTTTTAATGATGTAAAAAAAGATACTTTTGTCCGACTATTTATGAGTATGATTGTACACTCACAGATAAAAATGAAACTTAAAAAAACAAAATAAAATGGCTGATACACAAAAAACATTATTGATGATACTTGACGGATGGGGAATTGGCAATGGCTCAAAGAGTGACATTGTTGCAACTGCACCCACTCCATTTATGGATTCATTACTCGATAAATATCCACATTCGCAGTTGCTTGCCAGTGGAGAGAATGTTGGTTTGCCCGACGGTCAGATGGGAAACTCGGAAGTGGGTCACCTGAATATTGGTGCCGGCAGAGTTTTATACCAGGATATGGTAAAAATTACACGTGCCATTAAAGACAAATCATTGTGGGAAAATCCGCAAATTTTAAAAGCATACAATTATGCTAAAGAAAACAACAAAAAAGTTCATTTGATTGGATTGATTGGCCCCGGTGGAGTGCATTCTTTAAGCAAACACATGGTAGCGCTGGCCCAGATTGCAACGGATATGGGATTGCAGGATATTTTTGTACATGGTTTAACTGATGGGCGTGATACAGATCCCCGTTCAGGTTATGGATTTATTAAAAATGACTTAAAAGATCTGGAGTCCACCAATGCAAAATTTGCTTCTATTATAGGTCGCTATTATGGCATGGACCGTGATAATAACTTCGACCGGTTAAAACTTGCTTATGATTTATATACCCAGGGGAAAGGTGAAAAATCAACCGATGTTTTGGCTACGGTAAAAGCCTCTTACGATTCAGGCGTAACAGACGAATTCCTGAAACCAATCGTAATGGTTGATAATAATGGTGAACCATTGGCAAAAATAGAAGAGGGAGATGTGGTAATCTGCTTTAATTTCCGTACCGATCGTTTGCGTCAGACGACAATTGCTTTTACACAAAAAAACCTTCCCGAGTATGGTATGCACACCATGAATTTGCAATGGTATACCATGACCACTTACAAGGCCGATTTTAAAGGCATTCATGTAATTTTTGAAAAAGAAAATGTAACCAATACCATGGGTGAAGTGGTTTCAAAAGCCGGATTAAAACAAATTCGAATTGCTGAAACAGAAAAATATGCACACGTAACATTCTTTTTTAGTGGTGGCCGCGAAGATGAATTTGATGGAGAAAGTCGTATTCTGATTCCATCTCCAAAGGTGCCTACCTATGATCTTCAGCCCGAAATGTCGGCTCCTGAAGTTAGAGATGCAATTGTACCAAAACTTGAAAACGGAGAAGCTGATTTTGTCTGTTTGAATTTTGCTAACGGCGATATGGTTGGGCATACAGGTGTTTACGAAGCTGTTTACAAAGCGGTTGAAGCAGTAGATGCTTGTGTAAAAGATGTAGTTGCCGCAGCTCAAAAAGGCGGGTATGATGTAATGATAATTGCCGACCATGGAAACGCTGATAATGCAGTAAATGAAGATGGCTCGGAAAATACAGCCCACTCCCTGAATCCTGTGCCCTGTATCTTTGTTTCAAATAAAGAAGGTATTTCACTTGACAATGGAATTTTGGCAGATGTTGCACCTACGCTGTTAAATGTTATGGGATTGGAAGTTCCCGCAGAAATGACAGGAAAAAACCTTATTAAATAATTCTCAAAAAACAAATGCCAAAAATTCAAATAAATTTCAAAATCTAATTTTCAAATCTCAAACGTTTGTAGTTTGTAAATTAGTAATTGGAATTTATTTGAAATTTGGTTTTTGAAATTTGAAGTTTCTCATCTATGATTGAAATTGGCCGTACCATATTAAGTCGCGATATTTTTGAACAGCAATTTCTTTGTGATTTGTTAAAATGCAAAGGAGCTTGTTGTATTGAAGGTGATTCAGGTGCGCCGCTAACCAGGGAAGAAGCCGAAAAGATTGCAGAAGAATACCCAAAGTTCAAAGATTATCTTTCTGAAATAAATCAAAATGAGATAAAAGAACAGGGTTTTTCGGTGATTGACAAAGATGGTGATTTGGTAACTCCTCTTCATAATAATCAGGAGTGTGCGTACACTTATACCAATGAAAAAGGAATTCTAAAGTGTGCCATTGAAAAGGCATATTCAGAAGGGAAAACAGATTTTCGTAAACCTTTGTCGTGTCACTTATTTCCAGTCAGAATTACGGAATACAAAAATTATGATGCCGTTAATTACCAGCAACTGGCCATTTGTATTCCGGGTAAAGAATGTGGCAAAGTAAACAAACTTCCTCTTTACAAATTTTTAAAAGAGCCGCTTATCAGAAAATATGGAGAAGCGTGGTACGAGGAAGTTGAAGCTACTGCCGATTTTCTTGAAAAGAAAAAATAAATCCAATACAACTCTTCGGATAAATATGTGATTTGTTTCACGAACATAAGAAAGTTATCGGTCCCAGTATCAGTAATTCTCACACTACAAAATACTATCGTTTTTCAAGAACTTAGCATTTTTACGCGTTTTCAATTTTGCGCTCTTTGCGTGAAAAATAAAACCAGTGTTCTATTGTTTTATGGCTTCATGCTTCTGTGCTTCCTACTTCGTGCTTCTTGCTTCTAACTTCCAACTTCTTTCTACCAGGCAAAATCTACAGGATACTCATCAGGATCTAAACCCCATTTGTCAATCAGCCATTTAGCTGCCCGCATGTCATATTTATTCCTGGTATTTGATTCCGCATTTTCTATCATATCTATAACGCCCTCGATTATCTCAGGACTTTTCTCATCGATACAATCAATCACATTTAAAGCATAACAACGCGCAAATTCATTTGGATTTTTTAAAACTGAAAGTAATGCAGTTTTGGCAATTTCTTTTTCTCCCAGGTTGTAAAGTGCTTCAGCAGCAACCGAAACTACACTCGCCGATTTATCTTTTAATGTGTTTTTAAGTGTCTCTTTTTCAGCATTAGCTTTTTCACCTAAAATCAACATACCTGAAGCTCCCCAATAACGAACTGCACTTTCTTCACTTTGCAAATAATTCTTCAAAGTCTCCAGGTTTGAAACTTCCCCAAGAGTAGCTATTTCAGCTGCATTCATAATTTCTTCAAGGTTTACTTTTCCTGACCTCATGTAATCGTAAATGGACTCATTACCTACCCTTTCAACCCTGTCCGCTTCCGGTAAAAAACCTGTGTCATAAATACGGGTCACCCATTCCTTGTTTGCCGCACGCATACGTTCTAAAACATCAGCATAATTTTTATCCTTGGCAAGATTGTTAACTTCCCATGGATCATTTTCTGTATCATATAATTCCTCTACAGGTTTTGTCTCCCAGAAAATGCTTTGTATTTCGTTACATTCACCATTCAAATACGCTTTTTCCCATGAAACAATTGAAGGAGCCCGCCATAAGTATTCAAGATGTTGTCCATAAACTCTGTAAGGCATATAATTTCTTATATATCTGTATTTCTGGTCGCGCACGGCACGACTCATATCATACCTTTCATCCATTCTGCCACGAAACATAAATGCATATTCAGGATCTGCTGTTTTTTGTTTTCCTAAAAAAGCACTTCCCTGAAGATATTCAGGTATTTCAATTCCGGTTATACTTAGCAAAGTAGGAACCAAATCGACAAAGCTGATAAGTCGGTCAACCCTGGAGCCTACTTTCTTCTCTGGAAACAGATATTTATATTTTTCCGGGATTCTAACAATAAAAGGCACCCTTGTACCCGATTCGTAAACATATCTTTTACTTCGGGCAAGTACACCACCATGGTCGCCATAGTAAAATACAATTGTATTTTCTGCCAGACCGGCCTCTTCCAGTTCTTTAAGCCATTTTCCAATTTGAGCATCCATATCTTCCACTTTATCATAGTATTGTGCCCAATCATGTTTCATTTCCTTAGTTGCCGGATGATGTGGCGGAATCGGAACCTCATCCGGACTATGCCTTAATTCCTCACTTGGAATAGATTTGTGTATACAACTTTCATGAGAAATAGTTGTATTAAATACAGCAAAAAACGGTTGCCCATCCTTACGATTTTTATAATGAGCTTTGTTATTGCACTCATCCCAGACACTTTTATCATCGAAATTTCCAATATTGTAATCTGTTTTTGAATTGTTAGTGCAGTAATAACCTAATTCACGTAGATATTCCGGATAAGTTTTTACGAGATCTGATTTGGGATATCTGCTTCTCATATGCTCATTTCCCCCTGAACAGGCATAAACTCCTGTTAATATTGTGTTACGTGTTGGAGCACAAACCGGAGCATTGGCATAGGCGTGGGTGTACAAAAATCCTTCTGAAGCCAGTTTGTCGAGGTTAGGTGTAGTGGCAAATTCATCGCCGTAACAACCTAAAAACGGACTGTTGTCTTCACTGGTTAGCCATAAAATATTAGGTAATTCATCAGGAATATTCTCTGTTTTACACTTTGGGAATAATATTGCAGATACGATTAAAAATAAAAATAAAGCGAAATGTTTATGCAGATTGATTCTCATTTGTATAGGTTTAAATTGATTAATTCCGGGTAAAATTAATATTTTGAATTGAACTTCCTTTTATTATGACATGATTTCAACTCTGTTTCCATCGGGATCTAAAACTACACTTTCGTAATATCCATCACCTGTTGTTCTTGGCTCGCTAACCACTTTGTAACCATCCTTTTTTAAAGTTTCAGTTAAGCGATTCACTTTTTCTTTTGAACCAACATTAATCGCAAAATGTATAATTCCGATAAATTGTTTAACCGAGTCGTTTTTTGAGGATGGTATTCTTGGCATTTCCATAATCTCCAGACGACAATCTCCATCGAAGGTTAAAAAATAAGACATAAATTCTTTTGAATGATTGTGGTAAATTTCTGTACTTGAAGCATCAAAATAGTGAATATAGAAATTCCTCATTCCTTCCAGATTTCTTGTCCATATGGCGATATGATCTATTCTCATTTCGACATTTTTTTAGTTGTTTTATCCAAATAGCTTTAATATAAACTCTTCAGGCATCAGAGTTTTTCCATTCATTAAAAAACTGCTCTAAAAACTGTTCCATAAATTTATGTCGTTTTTTTGCTATTTCAATGGCTGTTGCCGTATTTAACCTATTTTTTAGCAACAATAGTTTTTCATAAAAATGATTAATCGTTGGTGCTTTGCCATTTTTGTAACTTTCAAAGGTTTTGTGTAATTCGGGTTTTACTTCAGGAAGGTAAATAGGTCTGTTTTTATTTCCTCCGTATGCAAAAGTTCTTGCAATACCAATTGCTCCAATAGCATCAAGCCTATCTGCATCCTGTACAATTGCAGCTTCAATCGTCGTTACCCTTGTTTCAACACTTGCGCCTTTAAAAGATACCTGTTCGATTATTTCAAGAATCAGTTGTGTGTCTTTTACGTTAATTTTAAGCTTTTTCAACCAGTCGCGAGCTTTGTTACTCTCTTGATTTTGAACCAGTTTCCAGTCATCAACATCGTGTAGCAGTGCGGCCATCTCAACAATAAATCGGTTTCCACCTTCTTTTTCAGAAATTTTTATTGAAAGGTTTCGTACCCGGTTAATGTGCCACCAATCGTGCCCCGAACTGTCTTTTTCAAATAAATTTTGTACAAATTTCTCAGTTTGTTTTATCGCCTCTGTTTCGAACATATCGACTGTTTTGGTCTAAAAATATGATTATTCCATTTCTGAATTATTTAAAAAAAGTTAAACCATTAGTGTTCAATTAGGTTATTTGCTGTAATTCTGCACTTTACAGGATAGGATTAAAACAGTGCGAATCAACAACGCATGAATAAGAATGTTTTTTTATTAGTTTTGCGCGCAAATAAGTTACATGTTGTTTGCAGAGCAAATAATTGGATAAACGAAAATATTTTGGAATGAAGAATACTTCAAATCTTACAATTGCATCGCTTTTTAATGAGTCGGTAAAAAACTTTGCCAATAAAAATTCGCTGGTTTTTGTAGGGGAAGAAAAATATACCTATGGTCAATTGGGCAACGATGTGAATAAAGTTGCCAAAATGCTTAATGACCTTGGCGTAAAAAAAGGAGATAAGGTTGCGATTTTAAGCACCAATATGCCAAACTGGGGAGTGGCATTTTTTGCCGTTGCGATAGCTGGGGCAATTGCAGTTCCTATTTTACCCGACTTTCACGAGAATGAGGTAAAAACGATAATAGAACATTCGGAAACAAAAGTGATGTTTGTTTCTGAGGGACTTTTGGGAAATGTGTCCAAAGAATCACAAAAACTAATTGAGAAATTAATCTTAATTGAGAATTTTGCTATTGTTCCGCCAAAAAGCGCCCTTGAAAATATACAGGATTTACAATCATCATTACCCAAAACAGCCACAGATTTTGTACAGGCCGACGTTGAGGAAGAAGATTTGGCTTCTATAATTTATACATCAGGAACAACAGGGAATTCGAAAGGAGTAATGTTAACACACAAGAACCTTGCATGGACTGCTCAGCAATGTTATACACTCCAGGAGATTAAAAGCAACGATCGATTTTTGTCTATCCTCCCGCTTTCACATACTTTGGAAAATACAGTAGGTTTTCTGCTTCCGGTAAAATATGGTGCATCCATTCATTATTTAAAAAAACCTCCTGTAGCTGCGGTGTTATTGCCAGCCTTACAACAGGTAAAACCTACTATAATGCTATCGGTGCCGCTGATTATTGAGAAAGTTTTCCGCACAAAAATTTACCCGGCATTTCAGAAAAGTGCGCTTACCCGATTTTTATATTCAGTTCCGCCTGTCAGAAAAATTTTGCATAAAGTTGCTTCAAAAAAATTACATAAAACTTTTGGTGGTGCTCTTCATTTTTTTGGTATTGGAGGTGCAAAACTCGACTCAACTGTTGAACGTTTCTTAAGTGAGGGTAATTTCCCATATGCTATTGGTTATGGCTTAACAGAAACTTCACCCTTGCTTGCCGGTGCAACGCCTGGCAAAACAAAAATTGGTTCAACAGGAATTGCAATGGAAGGAGTACAGTTAAGGATTGCTGACGCAGATCCTGTAACCGGAGAAGGAGAAATTCAGGCCAAGGGAGAAAATGTAATGCGTGGGTATTACAAAGCACCAGATATTACAAAAGAAGTTTTTGCCGAGGATGGATGGTTCAGGACCGGAGACCGTGGTTGTTTTGATAAAAACAATATGCTTTTTATTAAAGGGCGGATTAAAACCATGATTGTAGGCGCCAGTGGCGAAAATATTTATCCTGAAGAAATTGAATCTGTTATCAACAAAATGAGGTTTGTTTTGGAATCGCTGGTTGTGGAGAAAAAAGGAAAATTGGTTGCTATGATTCATCTAAATATGGAAGAGATTGAAAGCAATTTCAAACATATGAAAGCTGAGGCGCAACAGTTTTTCCACGATAAATCGGAGGAGATTTTAAAAGAAATACATAAAAAAGTAAACGAAGAGGTAAATAAATTTTCAAGAATACAGCAAGTGGTACTACAACCCAATCCATTTGAAAAAACACCGACTAAAAAAATCAAACGGTTTTTATACGCTTAGCTCAAAAAAATCCGAGTTTATAAAATTGGAAAGTCCTTGCATAGTGGCTTTCCTATTTTTGTTTCAACCCGAATTAAATGCTAATTTTGCAGCCAGAAAATAAAAAGGTTATGGTTACCGAATCGAGATATAGTGCAAGAGGGGTTTCAGCTTCTAAAGAAGATGTTCACGAAGCAATAAAAAACGTTGATAAAGGAATTTTCCCACAAGCATTCTGCAAAATTATTCCTGACATTTTGGGTGGTGATTCGGAATGGTGCAATATTATGCATGCCGATGGAGCAGGCACAAAATCATCGCTTGCGTATATGTATTGGAAAGAAACAGGTGACCTTTCGGTTTGGAAAGGCATTGCACAGGATGCATTAATTATGAATGTTGATGACCTGCTTTGCGTGGGTGCAACTGAAAATATTCTGGTCTCTTCAACCATTGGACGAAACAAAAACAATATTCCCGGCGAAGTTATTTCTGCCATCATCAACGGTACAGAGGAACTTCTTTCTCAATTGAGGGATTTGGGAGTCAGTGTTTATTCAACAGGAGGAGAAACCGCTGATGTTGGAGATTTGGTGCGCACTATAATTGTAGATTCTACCGTAACCTGCAGAATGAAAAGAGCAGATGTAATCTCGGCTGATAAAATATCTGCAGGAGATGTTATTATAGGACTTTCTTCCTTTGGACAGGCAAGCTACGAAACAGAATACAATGGTGGTATGGGAAGCAATGGATTAACATCTGCCAGACACGATGTTTTTGCCAAATACCTGGCCGAAAAATATCCCGAGAGTTTTGATCCTGAAGTTCCAAATGATTTGGTTTATTCCGGTGGTTCCAGGTTAACAGATATAATTGAAGATTTGGGAATTGATGCCGGAAAACTTGTACTTTCTCCAACCAGAACCTATGCTCCTGTAATTAAAGCTGTTTTGGATAAATTTCGCACAGAAATCTCAGGCATGATTCATTGCTCGGGAGGTGCACAAACAAAAGTACTTCATTTTGTTGATAACGTGCATGTTGTAAAGGACAATATGTTTGAAGTTCCGCCATTATTCAAAATAATTCAGGAAGAATCCGGAACCGATTGGAAAGAGATGTATAAGGTATTTAATATGGGTCACAGATTTGAAATTTATACCAAACCAGAGATTGCAGATGAAATAATTGCAATTTCAAAATCTTTCAAAATTGATGCTCAGATAGTTGGGCAAGTTGAACCTTTTGAAGGTAAAAAACTTACCATTAAGACGGATAAGGGAACTTTCTTTTATTAGCTCCATTCCCGCGCAGGCGGGAATCCCATGTTATCCTATGGCAAACTTTTATGTTTACATATTAGCAAGCAAGCCTGATGGCGTTCTTTATATCGGTTTGACTAATGACCTGGAACGAAGATTGAGAGAACACAAAGGAAAAGTTTTAAAAGGATTTACGAAAAGATACAATGTTGATACCCTGGTATATTTTGAAGAACATGACACCTACGATGAAGCTTTTACAAGAGAAAGAAGATTAAAAAAGTGGAATCGTGACTGGAAAATAAAATTAATAGAAAAGCAAAATCCAGGCTGGGAAGATTTAGCAGCACGGTGGTTTTAAATAAGAGATTCCCGCCTGTGCGGGAATGAGGATAAAAAAATAAAATATAATGGCACAATACGAACTACTAAATAAATTCGAATCAATTAAACACAGATTTGAGGAGGTTGAACAACTAATTACCGATCCGGAGGTAATTAACGATATGAAACGGTATGTAAAATTGAATCAGGAATATAAAAATCTTGAGAAATTAGTTACCGTTTTTAAAGAATACAAAAACATGGTCGACAGCATTGAATCCGGAAAAGAAATCCTTGAAGAGGAAACTGATGCAGAATTGCTGGAAATGGCCAAAGAGGAGATTGAATTAGCCGAAACTCAGATTCCGGAAAAAGAGCAGGAAATAAAACTGCTTTTGGTTCCTGCTGATCCCGAAGACAGTAAAAACTGTATTCTTGAAATACGCGCCGGTACCGGTGGAGATGAAGCAAGTATTTTTGCTGGCGACCTTTTCAGAATGTACACCAAATTCTGCGAGAAAAAAGGTTGGCGAATGGAAATCAGCAATGTAAATGAAGGAACATCAGGAGGTTACAAAGAAATTGTAGCAAGTATTTCGGGTGAGAATGTTTACGGGGTGATGAAATACGAATCGGGAGTACATCGTGTGCAGCGTGTTCCGCAAACTGAAACGCAGGGGCGTGTGCATACTTCTGCTGCTACTGTTGCAATTTTACCTGAAGCCGAAGAGTTTGACATCGAACTTAAAGAAAGTGACATCAGAAAAGATACCTACTGTTCTTCGGGACCGGGAGGGCAATCGGTTAATACTACTTATTCTGCAATCCGCCTAACACATATTCCAACCGGAATTGTGGTTACCTGCCAGGATCAAAAATCACAGTTAAAAAACCTGGCAAAGGCAATGATTGAATTACGTTCAAGGATTTATGCCATGGAACATCAAAAATATCTTGATGAAATTTCTTCAAAAAGAAAAACAATGGTTTCCACAGGTGACAGATCTGCAAAAATTCGCACTTATAATTATCCTCAGGGACGTGTTACTGATCACCGGATTAATCTCACATTATACAATTTACAGGCAATTGTAAATGGCGACATCGATGAAATAATCGAGAAACTGATGATAGAAGAAAATGCTGAAAAACTGAAAGAAGCAGAAATTTAATTATAACATATAATAACAATTCGAACTTCGGGCTTCGGACTTCGGACTACCAACTTTGCATTATGAATCAACAACAACTTTTCGAACAAATACAAAAAAAACGCAGCTTTTTGTGCGTAGGACTGGACACAGATATTGAAAAAATCCCATCACATTTATTGGAAAAAACTGATCCAATTTTTGAGTTCAACAAAGAAATAATTGATGCGACAGCAGAATTTACAGTTGCTTATAAACCTAATCTTGCTTTTTATGAAAGTTTGGGTTCGGGCGGAATTGTAAACCTCGAAAAAACTGTACAATATATAAAATCAAATTATCCCGACATTTTTATCATCGCTGACGCCAAAAGGGGAGATATTGGAAATACGTCTAATTTATATGCCCGTGCCTTTTTTCAAAATCAGAAATTTGATGCAGTAACAGTTGCTCCGTATATGGGAGAAGATTCTGTAAAACCTTTTATGGAATACAAAGAAAAGTGGGTAATCCTGCTTGCTCTAACTTCAAATAAAGGTGCTTTTGATTTTCAGTTTCTGAAAGATGAAGAAAGTGGCGATTTGCTTTTTGAGTCGGTGCTAAAAAAATCACAAAACTGGGGTACTGAAGAAAACCTGATGTACGTTGTTGGTGCAACCAAAGCTGAAAAGTTAAAGGAAATTCGGGAGATCGTACCTAACCATTTCCTTTTAGTTCCGGGAGTTGGAGCCCAGGGAGGCAGTTTGCAGGAAGTTGCACAAAATGGGTTAAACAGTAAATGTGGTTTATTGGTAAACTCTTCCCGTGGTATAATTTATGCTTCTAAAGGAAAAGATTTTTCAGAAAAAGCCGGAGAAGCAGCAAAAGAAGTTCAACTGGAAATGGAAAAGTTATTGCAGGAAGCCAATCTACTTTGACAATTCAGTTATCATTTTTAATATTTAATCTGAGCTGGTGTTACACAATAAAGGTATTTAGTACGATCAATAGTAAACATAGGTAAAACCATCATCTCGTTTTACCGGATAATCAGCAATATTATATTCGTAGTTATATTCCATTGTGCGGTTTGCATCAGGATCAGAATAAATGATATAGGTCTCTTTTACAACATTGTTTTGGTTGGTATTTTTCCCCGGCATCATCAAAGCTCTAAATGATAAATACGGATTATGCTTTTCATCGAATTCGTAAGTTCTTGTTGATTGCAGGCTTGATGTCCCATCTTCACTGATAAAGTAACGATCTTGTTTATTCAGGTTACCTTTGCTATCATAAAAATAATCATCGTAAACAGATTTTTTATTTTCATAATATGAAATTCGGCGTTCAATTCTTTCATCCATGTTATAAATAAAAGTATCAATAGTAATTTCGCCTCCGTTTAACCTGTACATTGTCCTTTTTTTTAGTTTACCCGAGGCATGATATTCAAAAGTGTAATAATTGTCTTTTTCTGTATTGTCAGGAGAAACCCATTCAGTCCTTTGCATTGCTTCATTTAATATTTCAAGGCTGCTGCTCGCTATTCTTTCATCCCGGTAAAAGTCGGATTGAATAAGCTGATTTGCTGAATTATAGGTATGTTTCGAATAATGGAATTTACTCTTCTCCTCGGCAATTAATCCTGCATTTGTGTAAGTATATTCAAAACTTAGTTCATCTTCAATAAAAACTTGTTTCAGCAAATGCAACTTATCAGGATCGTCTGATAAAACCTCATCGCCACAGGAGAAGCAAACAAGTACAATAATAAATGTGAATAAGGAAAAATAGTTTTTCATCATAATTCGGTTAGATTCATTCTTGATTTCAAAAGCAAAAATATTTGTAATTAATAAAAATAATTTGAATCTCAATTAAATACTTATTTTTGATTCAAGAAAAGAGAAATTTTCCAATTTAAACCTAATCTTATGAAAAAAATCTCGATTAATCTATTATTGCTTATTATTATTTCATTGTTTTCCTGTACCCGGAAGGAGAATGAAAATAGACAAAAAAATCAACAGCCTAATTTTGTAATTGTATTTATAGATGACATGGGTTTTGGAGATATCGGCACCCAGGGAGTTACAGGGTGGACCACTCCAAATCTGGATAAAATGGCTGCAGAAGGAATGCGTTTTACCAATTTTTATTCAGCCCAACCGGTTTGTAGTGCTTCACGTGCCGGATTATTAACAGGTTGTTATCCAAACCGTATCGGTATTTCCGGAGCGTTATTTCCATATCACGAGGTTGGTTTAAATCCAAAAGAAACAACCATTGCTGAAATGTTAAAAGAAAAAGGTTATGCAACCGCTATTTTCGGGAAGTGGCACCTGGGGCACCATAAGGAATTTCTTCCGCTTCAACACGGTTTTGACGAATATATTGGCGTACCATATTCTAACGATATGTGGCCTTTGAGCAATACAGGCAAAAAACTTCCTGAAGGCCATGGACGGTTAGACTACCCGGATCTACCTGTAATGAAAGACAATAATGTACTATTTACGATTACGGATTGGGAAGGTCAGGACACCTTAACAACCCTCTATACGGAAAAAGCAGTTGAATTTATCAACAAAAATGCCGACAATCCTTTCTTCCTTTATGTGCCGCATACCATGGCGCATATTCCTTTAGGAGTTTCGGATAAATTCAGAGGGAAAAGTGAGCAGGGTGTGTATGGCGATGTAATGATGGAAATAGATTGGAGTGTGGGTGAAATTGAAAAGGCTTTGGTAGCGAACGGAATTGCAGAAAATACAGTAGTCATCTTTACAACAGACAACGGCCCCTGGCTGAACTTTGGCAATCATGCCGGATCATCAGGTGGATTACGCGAAGGGAAAACAACCAGCTGGGAAGGCGGACAACGTGTTCCGTTTATCGTAAAATGGCCGGCTGCAATTCCGGCAGGAACTATTTGTAACCAGTTGGGATGTGCCATAGATATACTTCCAAGTTTTGCTGAAATTGCTCAAGCTTCGTTGCCAGATTTAAAAATTGACGGAGTTAGTCTGGCAGAATTATGGAAAGGAACTACAGATGCCAGCCCACGTGAAGATATATGGTTTTATTTTGGAAAAAACAATCTTAACGGTGTTCGTAAAGGAAACTGGAAACTTGTGCTTCCTCACACCTGGCAATCTTACAATACAAAGCCGGGGATGGATGGTGAAGGCGGTCGCAGAATAAGTATGAAGGTCGAAAAACCTGAATTATATAATATGATGCGCGATCCCGGAGAACAGTATAATGTTATTGATTACAATCCTGAAAAAGCTGCCGAATTGATGAAGGTTGTTGAAAGTGCAAGGGCCGAACTTGGTGATTTAAACGTTGGGATTGCAGAAGGAACGGGAAACCGTAAGATTGGCAGAAAATAATATTTATTATAATCTGGTCAATCTTTAGCAAAATAAAAAACTTAAATAAATTGAAATGACCACACCATTTCTTCTTTTTATTGTTATTTCAGCAGTTGCAATATTGCTAATAATGGTATTGAAATTAAAAGTTAGTGCATTTATCTCACTTTTAATAACAGCCATTTACGTTGGAATAATTGCAGGAATGCCATTAAAAGAAGTTACAAAAGCTATCCAGGACGGTATGGCCGGAACCCTTGGATTTGTGGCAACAGTTGTAGGTTTGGGAGCAATTTTTGGCCAGATGCTCGAAAGTTCGGGGGGTGCAGAATCTTTGGCTCATTACCTTTTAAAAAAGTTTGGAAAAGACAGGGCATCATGGGCAATGGTAATTACCGGATTTATTGTTGCTATTCCGGTTTTCCTCGATGTCGGTTTTATTATTCTTGTCCCGATAATTTATGCTTTGGCGAGAGACTCCAAAAGATCTTTACTTTATTATGGTATACCATTGCTGGCAGGACTGGCAGTTACTCATAGTTTTATTCCTCCTACTCCTGGTCCGGTTGCTGTTGCCGATATCATCAATGTTCAACTCGGCTGGGTGATTCTGTTGGGAGTAATACTGGGATTTCCAACGGCAGTTATTGCCGGTCCGGTTTTTGGTAAATACATTTCAAAAAAAATCCATATAGAACCACCAAAAGAGTTTCAGGTAACAAAAAAAGAATATGACGAAAACAACCTCCCTCCATTCAATTTAATAGCTATAATTATCGCGGTTCCTTTACTTTTGATTTTAGTAAATACTTTTACCGGATTGGCTGTTACCAAAAATGTTGTTTCAAAAACAATTTTTACTGATATACTGGAATTTATTGGACATCCCTTCTCCGCATTAATAATTGCTACATTGCTGGCGAGCTATTTTCTTGGAATAAAACGTGGAATGGAAAAACAAAAAATCCTCGATTTAAGTACAAAAGCACTTGGACCTGCCGGGATTATAATTCTGATAACCGGTGCCGGTGGAGTTTTAAAACAAATCCTGGTTGACAGTGGAATCGGAAAAATTATGGCCGAATCAATGGCCGATTCCGCTTTACCACCAATATTACTGGCATGGTTACTTGCTGCTGTTGTAAGGGTTACACAGGGTTCAGCAACGGTTGCGATGATTACAGCTGCCGGAATTATTGCACCGGTATTAAGCGAATTTGGATTAAACGATCCACAAAGGGCTTTGGTGGTTCTTTCTATTGCCTCAGGCGCAACTCTTCTTTCGCATGTAAATGATAGTGGTTTTTGGCTGGTAGGAAAATATTTTGGAATGACCGAAAAACAAACCCTGCAATCGTGGACAGTTATGGAATCGATAATTGCGGTTTGCGGATTGGCTTTTACACTTTTAGCAAGTATGTTTTTTAGATAATAAGTTCAGAGATACCAGCATGCTGAAAATTAATCAATACAAATCTCTCAATACTGAATACTTAAAATGAATTTTACTTTTAAACATTTTCATGAACTTTCAGTAGAAGAACTATACAATATTCTTCAGCTCCGTTCCGAAATTTTTGTGGTTGAACAAGACTGTGTATATAATGATTTGGATGGTTTGGACAAAACGGCTATCCATCAGTTTGCAATAAGAAACAATACAATTGTAGCTTATTCAAGGTTATTAAAACCCGGAACGAGATTTCCGGATTATTCTATTGGAAGAGTGGTTGTAAAAAAATCCGAACGGGGAACAGGACTTGGAATTAAAATGATGGAGGAAGCCAAAAACTTTATTGTAACAGAATGGGGAGCGACTCAGATTAAAGTAAGCGCGCAAAAATATCTGAAAAAATTTTATAAAGATTTAGGTTTTGAAGTTGTAACTGAAGAGTACCTGGAGGATGGAATCCCGCACTTTGGCATGCTATATCAATACAAAAAATAACAACTGTTACCCGAACTTAAAATATCATTTCTAAAGATTATCAATTTTTAAAGACGATTTCGCCGGAACAATTTTCCCATTCAAAATAAAATCCTTGTCTCCAAAATTTACAATTGCCTTTTTCCCTGATGAAAAAATCGTTTCCTGAACCTTATGGTCTTCAGTTACAAAACGATGGGAAACCAATTCATCATATTGTATTTGTTGCAACCATGGCCCCAAATTTTTATAACTTTCAATAAAAGTAAGTTTAAATCTTTCCCATCTGTAACGGTCGAGGCACCATAAAGGAGCTGTGCCATACAGAATATCAAACAAATCCTTTTTCCACCATATGCCAGGCATACTATGACTGTTATCGTCCCATCGCCATGTTGTTACTATGGAACCATGATAAACCAACTGGTAAAGGGGTACGCGTATTTTTTCATTGATCGCCCATTTCATATAATATTCGTCGGCCACATATTCTCCAACCATTATGGAAGGCCGTGAAGGGTTTCGCCAGTCGCCCATGTAATAAATTGTACCTTCCTTTTCCCTGTTTGGCGAACTATATAACATATGATGTAGTGTGGTCATACCGTGTGCATACGCGGTGCTTGCAATCCCATAATCCGCGCCCCATTCTACTCCCACAATCTGATTGTATTTATCTTCAAAAAAACGGTTCATTGCAATCACTGCTTCTTTATACTCAGTTCGTGTCAGAGGATTTTTGTTCCCGTAATCCTCAAAAATCCCACTTGCCTGATAACCATCCAAAAAAAAGGATTCATGAGGATAAATTTTCATTTCCCGATCTGTGCGCAGCTCAGGAATAAGTGACAGCACCGTCTTCGGATTTGTATCGTATCCAAAACCCGAATAATGATATCCTCCGTCTTTTTCAACCAATGCCACATCGTGAAACAAGCCCGGGAACCGGAAACGGTTTAAATATGTACCTTTTGTATTGGAGGGGTCAATTACTCCTGTGGTATCCCGCAAATGTACATCGCGAAACAACTCATAAACTCCCGACAGATATCCCAATTCTTTAATTTTATTATCATAGCCGATTTCAGGATATGGCGGGTGGTTTGGATTCCATAAAATAAAAGCCTTTTCAATTCCTGCTTCTTTCATTTCATGTGCAAAATCAACTTCTCATGCTTCATCCCAAAGGTAAATATGCACTGCTCCTATCATTTTTTCTATAGCGGGAAACCTTTTCTGTTTTTCTTTTAATGTAGGCGGAACTTCATTTTTAGCCCATACATAATCGCGATAAGTTTTACATTGCGCCACATAACCCCCTTCATTAAAAAAATGATAGCTAATTTTCCGATTATATCCGAAATTCCCTTTTTGCGAAATCCATAATGGCTCAAAAGAAATCAGTCTGTTATAAGATTTTACCCATATTTCACAATCATCAGGGGTTTCAACAACTGCCATGTAACCCGTTTTAAAATCTGTATCGGTTACTCCCATCCATGGCATCGACAATCCCCGCATGGAATGCATAATTTGCCTGCCGATTCCATATTCGGTGTCATCGGCCCGAAGTAAAAAACCTTCACCATCGGTAAAAACCAGGTAATGATTTTTATCGGGAGTTTGAAAAGCAGGCGGGGATGACAATTTTTCAAACGGCAGTTTTTCTTCCGCAATGAGTTCAAACTCCAAAGCCGAAGATTCTGTTAGTGCTATACTCACTTCTAAATTATATTCCCCTGAAAAATTTACACGAAGCTTTTTCCCATTCTGCACAGTTTTTTCAATCCGTATATTATTTGTCAATTCCAGCTGTTGCCAGGTTTTATTACTGCGTTTGTCTTTTACCGAAATAAGAGCGGTTTTATCATTAAAACGAACTTCAAGATTATCGTCGAGAATCAACCATTCTTTGGAGAATCCTGAGAATGCAAATAAAACTATCAGAATTGTAAAACTTATTTTCATCATAGATTTGGATTATTTTGATTGATAAATTAAAATCCCGAGACTCCTTATATCAATTCAATACTATCACTTTTTTTGTGAACGAGATGTCTTCATTTGTAATCATCAAAAAATATATCCCCTCTTTAAGAGCCCGAATATCAATTAAAAAATTTTCAGGTTTTGATTTGCAAATAAACTCACCACTTAAAACAATTGTGCCGTTTAGATTTATCAGCGAATACTTAAAGTATTGAAAATCTGCACTTTTTTGAATTTTAATGTTCAAAAATTGATTGGTTGGAATTGGATAAACCAAAATTCCAGATGCCCTTTTTATAAATGCCGAAGTATGAATAAGCTCCTCCTCAAATTCATAAGCTCCAATATCTGGTGTACCTCCTAAAAATCTTGATATTCCATTGATATCAGATTCACTAAAAAAACCTGTTTCGTTTTTACCTGCATTTCTGGCCGGGCTAGTTTCCTGCAAACGTAAATCAGGACTTGCAAGATTGGAATTTATAAATTCCGGATTTTTACCAACAATATCGCTTTCGTCTTTAAAACTTATATTGGTACCTGATGCATTGTAAATCAGGTTATTTCCATAAGTAATATTTGTAGGAGACTGGTATTTCCAATTGGCCCGTTCTCCTGTTCGGGCATACTTAATGTTATTAAAAATACGGATATTAGATGCATTTTGAACTGTAATTTCACCATCCGATATTTCGGGACTTTTACCATTAAAATAACTGGTGTTGTTAATAATATCCACATTTGCACTTTCGTATACATGAATACCTCGGCCTCCGTTGTTGTAAACCACATTGTTTTCAATAAGGGTTTTGCCGGTATAAGAAGCAATAGACAAACCCTTGTTGTTCTGGGAATCAACAATAATCCCATTTCCGTCATAAATTTTACAGGGCCCGACCCAGGGCACAAAAAGTTGATTGCCATGAACAATATTATTTCTGATAACCATTGAGTATTCTCCTGATTCATGATTATCGTAATTCCATGATGAAAGGTTAGAAATTCCACTGTTCCCGTATATGGTGTACCAGCAGTTGTTATAAATGTGGTTATTTTCATAACGTATATAATCGGCTTCCATACTTGCAATTCCTGCACCTGCGCATTCAAATATTTCGCAGTTGGTTACGCTTATATGATGGACATGTTGTCCATTGTTCCTGCCTTCAAGTGATATTCCCGAACCGTTAAATTTTGGATCAACTTTCCCTCCGGGATCCTGGCAGCTACCGGGTTGTTTTAATGCATCTTCAAGAGTCAGATTCTGGCTGTAACCCTGAATTGTAAGTCCATTTATCACAATATCATGGGCCCCATCCGCAATATGAATTCCTGCCCATTTATACTCATTCATCTTTAACAATGGTTGGTGATCCTGAAAGTTGGTAATTACAATTGGTTTTTCTCTGGTTCCCGATGCCCTTAAAGCCAAAATAGCAAACGAATTTCCTCCGGTATATGTTCCATTCATCACAAAAATAGTATCTCCGGGCTTTAAAAATGTGGTACTCCACGAAAACCAAGACAATGTTTTTTTTGCTGCTGAAGGCGATTTGCCACTAAAAGAATCATTGCCCATATCAGAATTAACGTAATAGTTGCTTGCAAATAATGGTATGGCAAAAGCCATTAATGCTATGAAAATTAGAATTTTATTCAGGTTCATGTTGGTTTATGTATATCGACTAAAATTACTAAAAAGTAACATTGTTAATTTTCGCATAATTTAGAAAATTAAAAACTATTCTGAAGGAGTAAGATACTTTTTTAAACGCAAAAGATTTATATCTGTGAATTTTAGAGACTGTTCAAATTATGAATACTAATAGAAATATTTCAAAATACTAATCCCATAATTCACTACTGATGTGATTCATTTGGAACGTCCTGTTCTTACAAGCCGGACAGATTGCCCTTTTCAACCTATGAATATTGGTGAGTTTTAATCTTGAACGACAGTGTTTACATCGAAATTCGCTTTTATGTATAACTTGTTCATTATTAAAAACTGTAACCTCTGTTTTATCCTGAAGAATTTTGCATTTCGGACATTTATAAATTTGAAATCCTGCCTTTAAAAACAAGTCATCTGTAGTCTCAGCCAAAGTTTTTAGTAATCGATGAGTTTTGTAATGGAACAACTTTTTACCTTGTTTCAGATATTCATTTAAAGGTTGAGAATGAATTAAAAATCCATGTCCCTGGTTAAAATCCTGTTCAAATCCACACCTTTCGCAACGGTAATTATATGCATGTCCCATGTTTTGCGCTTTTCCTTTAAAGTTAGTTAAAATGTATTGATATTAAATCAATTAAATTCAACAAAAGCAGTATATTTATAAGTACAAATCAAACTTTTACGTCTCAATCCTGTTTATCAATAAAACTAAAAATTCAATTTAGATGAAACTTAAAATCTTATCTTTTGTATTATTTACTGTAATTTCTGTAATTGCTTTTACACAATCTGGCGCAACTCTTTCGGTTGGCGACAAAGCACCTGTTTTTAAAACACTGGCCGACGATGGCAGTATGTGGAATGTAAAAGATTTCCTGGGTAAAAAGAATATCGTTGTATATTTCTATCCGGCGGCAATGACAGGTGGTTGTACAAAACAAGCCTGTGCATATCGCGATATGAAAACCGAAATTGATGAAGCGGATGCGGTTGTAGTTGGTGTTAGTGGCGATAACGTTGAGGGATTAAAGCTTTTTAAAAAAGCTGAAGATTTAAACTTTACATTACTTTCGGATGAGTCGGGCGAGATTGCCAAAAAATTTGGAGTACCAATCCGCGATGGAGGAAAAATTACCAGGGAAGTGGGTGGCGAAAGTTTTGATTTGGTGCGGGGAGTAACAACCAATCGCTGGACTTTTATAATCGACAAAAAAGGTAAAATTGCTTACAAAGATGAACAGGTAAATGCTGAAAAGGATACAGAGCAGGTTTTAGAATTTATAAAGAATAATTAATACATTTACAGTATTACAAACCCAATTAAGTTATTTCAGATGAAAAAATTCAAACTGATTTTTCTATTAATATTTGTTAGTTCGTTATTCTTAACTGTTAAAACCTATGCCCAAGCCGAAATAGTTATAGGCAAAGAAGTAGTTTTTTATGACAAAGATAAGAATCCTCATAGTTCTATTAGTTCCAAAACTACTCTTACACCTTCTGGGAACATCGTCAAAACTGCATACTTCCAGTTACCTGATAAACATGACCTAATTCCGGAAAAGGGAAAAACTTTTGTTGCAGCCAAAATCACTAGTGCTGATATTGATGGTAATGAAGTTACCATGTACGATATTAATATTGGAATTGACAAAACCGGTAAATTTAAAATCACCTACCATTCAAATGGTGCAGGTACCGTATTCCCTGCAAAATACAGGATTTGGTTTCAATAAAATTACCAAAGGCGAAATTGCCACAAATTTTATTTAAAAGAATTATTCGAAAAACTATCTTTGCCCAAAATTAAAAAATTGCAGGCAAAGCAGTTTCTTGAATATTTTCAGGGGCACCAAGATTTCAAAAATTTAGTTGAAAAAAGCACTGCCCCCCCCGGTGAAAAATTTCACCTGAAGGGGCTTATTGGCTCCGCGAAAACCATTTCAATAGCCAATCTTTTTCTAAGCTCCTCCAAAAACATTATTGTTCTTTTAAACGATAGAGAAGAGGCAGCCTATTTTTTCGATGATTTAAATAATCTGGGTTTATCGGCAAACACACTGTTTTTCCCGGCTTCGTACAAACGATCAATTCAGTATGGCCAGCCAGAGCAGGAAAATATACTTCAAAGAACCGAAGTTTTAAACAAGATTTCGGTAAATAAAAACCCATATATCATAATCTCATACCCCGAAGCGTTAGTTGAAACCGTTATTTCAGAATCTGGTCTTAAAACCAACACGTTGGGTATAAATAGAGGAGATAAAATTTCGACTGATTTTCTCAACGAGTTTTTATACGAATACGGTTTCGAAAGAGTGGATTATGTCTATGAGCCAGGACAATTTTCTGTGCGTGGAAGTATAGTCGATGTGTTTTCATTTTCACATGATGATCCTTATCGTCTTGATTTTTTTGGCGAAGAAGTTGAGTCGATCCGAAGTTTTAATATCGACAACCAAATTTCGAAAGATACTTTTGAAAATATTACAATTGTTCCTAACATTCAAAACAATGAGATAGAAGGCAACAGGGTTTCTTTGGCAGAATTTATTCAGTCTGAAAACCTATGGGTAGGTAATAATCTCAACCAGTTTTTTGACCATGTTACTGAAATTCACCGACAAACAATTATTGCAAAATCCGAAGAAGATTATATTCAGGCAAGTATTGTTTCGGGAGAGCTTATAAAATCTCAGATTCAAAAATCTAATGTTTTGGAAATGGGAACCGATTTGGCCTTTGAAGCAACCAAAATTGTTGAATTTTCAAATTCGAAACAACCTGTTTTTAATAAGAATTTTGAACTTTTAGGTGAAAACTTAATCGATTATAGAAAAAAGGGATACGAACTTTTTATCCTTTCAAACCAGGAAAAACAAATTGAAAGGTTACAATCCATTTTTAAGGATACCGATGTAAAAGTCGATATTAAACCCGTGAATTTTATTCTGCATGAAGGTTTTATTGACAACGATCTAAAAATTTGTTGTTATACCGATCATCAGATTTTTGAACGTTATCATCGTTTTAAACTAAAAAACCGAAAAGCGGAACGGGAAGCGATTTCGTTAAAAGAGCTAAATAAACTTCATCCCGGAGATTTTGTGGTTCATATCGACCATGGTATTGGAAAATTTGCTGGTCTTGTAAAAGCTGAAGTGGGAGGCAAAATGCAAGAGGCAATTCGGCTGGTATATAAAAACAACGACTCTTTGCTGGTAAGCATTCACTCTTTGCACCGTATCTCAAAATTTAAAGGAAAAGAGGGTACCGAGCCAAAAATAAACAAGCTTGGAACCGGTGCATGGCAAAAAATGAAAAGTCGCACCAAAGCTAAAGTTAAGGACATTGCCAAAGAGTTAATTGCCTTGTATGCAAAAAGAAAATCGGAAAAGGGATTTGCATTTTCAGCCGATACTTATTTGCAAACCGAATTGGAAGCCTCATTTATTTATGAAGATACTCCTGACCAGGAAAAAGCTACAATCGCTGTAAAAGAGGACATGGAAAAACAAATTCCGATGGATAGGCTGGTTTGTGGCGATGTTGGTTTTGGCAAAACAGAAATTGCAATCAGAGCGGCTTTTAAAGCCGTTGCCGATAGTAAACAGGTGGCAGTTTTAGTGCCGACAACAATTCTTGCTTTTCAACATTTTAATACTTTTTCTGAACGACTGGAAAATTTTCCTGCAAGAATAGAATATGTTAGCCGTTTTAAATCAGCTGCCGAAATTCGGGCAACCCTAAAAGACCTGAATGAAGGAAAAATTGATATTATTATCGGGACTCATCGTTTGGTGAGTAAAGATGTAAAATTTAAAAACCTTGGATTGCTGGTTATTGATGAAGAGCAAAAATTTGGGGTATCGGTAAAAGAAAAACTTAAACAGTTTAAAGCCAATGTAGATACATTAACATTAACTGCCACTCCAATTCCAAGAACATTACAGTTTTCTTTAATGGGAGCCCGCGATTTATCAATTATACAAACTGCTCCTCCAAACCGCTATCCGATAATTACAGAAGTTCATGGTTTTAACGAACAACTTATTCGGGAAGCAATAAATTATGAAGTTGATAGAAACGGTCAGGTTTTCTTTATTCATAACCGGGTACAAAATATCTATGAAGTTGAAGCTACTATAAATAAAATTGTACCGGGAGTAAAAACCGGGGTTGGTCATGGGCAAATGGAAGGACATAAACTGGAAAAAGTGATGCTCGATTTTATGAAAGGAAACTTTGATGTACTGGTTGCTACAACAATAATTGAATCGGGTCTTGATATTCCAAATGCCAATACCATCATAATTAATCATGCCGAAAACTTTGGATTAAGCGATCTGCACCAACTGCGGGGACGGGTTGGACGTTCGAATAAAAAAGCTTTTTGTTATTTAATAACTCCTCCGCTATCGCTGGTTAATGCTGATGCTCGAAGACGATTAAAAGCCATTGAAGAATTCTCAGATTTAGGAAGTGGTTTTAATATTGCAATGCAGGATCTGGATATCCGCGGTGCAGGAAATATGCTTGGAGCAGAACAAAGTGGTTTTATTGCTGATATTGGTTTCGATACTTATCACCGGATATTGAATGAAGCGGTGCAGGAACTAAAACAAGAAGAATTCCAGGGAGTTTTTGAAGATGTGAAAGATGAAAATCAAACTCAGGCATTCCTAAAAATCAACTACGTAAACGATTGCCAGATTGATACAGACCTTGAATTGTTATTCCCCGATGATTATATAAGTGGTACCTCAGAAAGAATGCTTTTATACAGGGAACTCGATAACCTGGAAAATGAAGATCAACTGGAGTTATACAAAAACAGTTTAATTGACAGGTTTGGGAAATTGCCAAAAGAAAGCCGTGAATTACTTGAAGTTGTACAATTGCGATGGAAGGCAATTGAACTTGGTATGGAAAAAATTATTCTGAAGAATAAAATTATGATCTGCTACTTTGTTTCCGACCAGCAATCGAAGTTTTATCAGTCAGAAGATTTTTTAAAAATCGTTCAGTTTATCCATAAATCAGGAAACGGAAAATTAAAGGAGCGAAACAAAAAACTTACACTTACTTTTTCAAATGTGGAAAATGTGGAGACAGCTGATTATATCCTGAAAGAAATTCTGGAATCGGTAAATTAATTTAAATCAAATTTATTTTATGGAATTTCACCCCTTGACTTCCCGTCACTGGATTAATAAACAGGAAAAATTCTATTCAACGGGTGAACTTTAAGTCAACCGGTAAAAGGAATCAGAAAATCGTATTACTATTTTTATAGTAGTTTTATTATAAAAATAGTTGCATATTAAAAATACTTCTACTATGTTTGTAGTAGAAACAAGTTGGAAGACTGAAGACTGAAGTCGGAAGTAACAAGAATTTCATAAATATTTTAAGCAAGAATCCAGTATCAAGTAACCAGTATCAAGTATCCAAAATGAAAACACTTACCAAAGCAGAAGAACAAATCATGCAAATTCTTTGGAACCTAAAAGAAGGTGTTGTAAAAGATGTGGTTGAAGAATTTAACGATCCTAAACCTGCATACACTACGGTTGCAACTGTCTTAAATGTTCTTGAAAAAAAAGGATTTGTTGTACGTAAAAAGGTTGGAAATGTAAATCTTTTTTCACCTGAAATCAGTAAAAAAGAATACACTTCTTTTCAATTTAAATCCTTATTAAGCAACTACTTCAGCGGTTCTTTCCCAAAAATGGCTACCTTTTTTGCACACGAAAACAACCTTGGGATGAAAGAATTGGAAGAGATGTTAAAAATAACAGAAGACGAATTAAACAAGTCAGAAAACAAAGATTAGCTATGGAAACAATATTTTCTTTTTTAATCAATGCCTCGGCTGGAATAGTGCTGTTCTACATCGTTTACTGGATTTTTCTCAGGAAGGAAACTTTTTATACAGCCAACCGTTGGTTTTTGTTAACAGCCTTATTAACAGCGATTCTAATTCCTCTTTTCCCTGTAAAATATTCAGTTTTTATAGAGATGGAATCCACCAAAACAACGTTCAATTCCATTACCGATACCTTTAAAAATATTCCTGCCATGGGTGGTTCAGAATTTGAAAGCTCTGGTTTCTCCTGGTTACAAACAATTTTTCTTGTTTACATAACAGGAGTTGCAATATTCATTTTACGACTGATTTCTCAAACAATCATTCTGATTCATTTAATGATTAAATACAGAATTAAATCGTTAAACGGAGTTCGTATAGTTGAAAATGAGAAATACGGACTACCCTTCTCGTTTTTTAATGTAATTTTTATCAACCCGAAATTTCATACACAGGACGACCTGCCGGAAATTCTGGCTCACGAAAAAGTGCACATTCGTGAGAATCACTGGTTCGACCTGCTTTTTATAGAACTGTTAACAGTCATCTTTTGGTTCAACCCATTTATTTGGTTCTTTGAACGATCTATCAAACAAAACCATGAGTATCTGGCCGACAAGGGTGTTCTTGCGCAGGGACACGCTGTGGCCCGTTACCAGGCTTTATTAATTAACCAGTTAATGGGCATGCAGATTATTGGTATTACCAACAACCTGAATTTTGCCCTTAACAAAACTCGATTAAAAATGATGACGAAAAAGAAAACTCCCCGTATCCTCGGGATGAAATTTTTGTGGGCTTTGCCTGCTGTTGCGCTCTTACTTTTTGCTTTTGCTGAACCAAGTTACCGTGCAAAAGAAGTAAATCCACGTGGCAATAATTTAGCAATAACAAAAGATACCAACAATAAAACAGCTAAAGTTGTTGGCTTTGTTGTAGATGAAAACGGAGATCCTCTTCCCGGGACTTCAGTGGTAATTAAAAACGGAACAACGGGAAGAGTAACTGATATGCAAGGTAAATTTGAATTAGACGTTCCTGAAAATTCATTATTGGAAATAACATTTATAGGAAAGTCCACAATTGTGGAATCTTTCTCTGACCTAACATCAGGTAAAATAAAAGAAGGTGTTTATTACCGCAAGTACAAAATGAAAGATAATGTTATTGTCATTGATACGGATGTTCCACCACCACCTCCACCTGCTTCAGCTAAAGATGCCGGTGATGCGCCTCCACCACCGCCTCCACCTCCTTCCCCAAAAGGTGAAAAAGAAGTATTTTATATCGTTGAAGATATGCCACAATATCCCGGTGGGTATTCTGAACTGGTTTCCTATGTGAAACAAATGCAAAAGAAAATTGCCGTTCAGAAGAAAGTTTCCGGCAAGGCACAAGTGTCATTTACTGTCAATACAAAAGGCAAAGTTGACGATATTAAAATAGTTGAGAAAGATAATGACATGGCGGCTAAAGGAGCTTACATTATTGCCAAAGAGATGGCTGACTGGACACCCGGTAAACAAAGAGGAAAACCGGTACCGGTGAAATACCTGTTACCTGTAGAATTTAAATAGAAAACAGAAAAACAGTAGTTAGTTACCCGGATGATTTTAACCATCCGGGTAATTCTTTAGCTTGAAATAACTAATTTTTAATTAGCGGTTCAAGAATTTGAATATTTTCTTCTGCTGCATCACTCAAAACAGACTTTACATTTTTACCCATAAATCTGGAATATAATCCCGAATTCAGCATCGAAAAGTACGTTTTACAATCCCGCTCGTAAACTGCTATCCTGCAGGGCATCATTGCCGAAGCCATTCTTTCCTGTCCACCCGAAAGAATTTTTTGGGCATGCTCAGGTTTGCACATAGAGAATACTTTTACAGGCTCCACTTCAAAACCATGTTTTTTCATTGTTTTTTGTAAATCATATTGATGCGGTATACTCCAGTTATTTTCTTTTGCAGAGACTTCAATTGCTTCAACTGTTTCGTTAAAATTTAACTTACTTTCATATACCAAAAATGTGTTTTTTGGTGCGAATGTGGCAATTAACAAAATTGTTAAAATAACTCCTGCAACCAAACCAGCCAGAAATGTTGTTCCTTTTTTCATACGTATATAATTTCAAATTAGTGAACTAAAATTTTCGTTTCAACCGGGATTTTCAATCCAGGCCAGCAACGACATGGAATTCGCATGAAAATTTACTCATTTCTATTGGTGTTTAAAATAATCATGCTCATTTCATGGTGTTATTAATAATTTTATTCTCTTTTAACGAGATTCTAAATTATTTGTTTGATAAAAAATTTCGATTCGTAATTCGATAATTTTGATGTACTTATAGTAATTCTTTAAAACAGGTTTTAGGTATAAACAAAAAAAATTCCATCCTTTTGTTTGGTGGTTTATAACCGCCATTTTAGCAGCGGTTACAAATTGCTGATCCCATTAATACAAACCTTCCACAGAAAGATATCTTTCACCATGGTCGTAAGAGAACGTCAGAATTCTTGAACCCTCAGGTAATTCTTTAATTTTTTTGGCAACCGCTGCAAATGAAGCTCCCGAAGAAATTCCTACAAATATTCCTTCAAGTTTAGCTGCTTTTTGGGCATATTCAAAAGCCTCATCTTTGCTTACTGTTACAGTTCCATCCAATAAACCTGTTTTTAGGTTTTCAGGAATAAAACCTGCACCAATTCCCTGGATTGGGTGCGGCCCCGGCTGGCCTCCACCGATTACCGGACTTGCTTCAGGCTCAACCGCAAACACTTTTATATTTGGAAATTTCTCTTTTAAAACTTCGGCAACCCCGGATATATGACCCCCTGTTCCAACACCGGTTATTAAATAATCAATCCCTTCCGGAAAATCTTTAATTATTTCCTGCGCCGTATACTTGCGATGTACATCAACATTTGCCGGGTTGTCAAACTGAGAAGGGATCCATGAATTGTTATTTTCAGAGGCCAGTTCTTCTGCTTTAGCAATGGCACCTTTCATTCCTTTTTCTCGTGGCGTCAACACCAACTCTGCCCCTAGTGATGAAAGTACTTTTCTGCGTTCGAGGCTCATTGACTCCGGCATAGTTAGAATTAGTCGATACCCTTTTACTGCTGCAACCAATGCCAGTCCAATTCCTGTGTTACCTGATGTTGGTTCAATAATCACGGAACCGTCTTTTAAAACTCCTCTTTTCTCTGCATCATTTACCATCGAAAGGGCTATCCTGTCTTTTATACTTCCTCCCGGATTTGTCTTTTCAACTTTTACCCAAACTTCATAACCTTCAGGATATAAGCGGTTAATTTTCACATGAGGCGTGTTGCCAATGGTCTCCAAAATGTTTTGAACTCTCATAATTTTTGTTTTAAATCGGTTAAAAAAAAAGCTCTCCTGGATTAAGGAAAGCCTTTCATATTCTTAATAATAATCTGTTTCGGTTATTGATATGAAAAATACTTTCCTTCCTCATTTAGGAAACAACACATACAAGTATTTTTCATAAACATTCTCATTTACACTTTCATTATTTAAAGAGATTTACGTATGAAACAATAAAATCAAAAAAAAGTTCTGAAAAATAAAGATTGATTTCTAGTGAATTTAATTTTTATAGCGTAACCACTTTATCAATTCTTTAAAGTTTACTTTTTTGCCGTACATTAATAAACCAATCCGATAAATTTTAGCTGCTCCCATCAAAGCACCTATGGTTGTCAGAACCAAAAGTCCCATTGATAGCAATAACTCCCAGACAGGAATTCCATAAGGTATTCGAGCCAGCATTGCAACGGGTGCGGTAAATGGAATAATTGAACCCCAGAATGCAACAGGCCCTTCCGGATTCTTCGCAATGATAAATAATAGCATTATAGAAAGAATCAAGGGTAAGGTAATAGGAAACATAAGCTGTTGTGAGTCCTCATCGTTATCGACTGCCGCACCAACTGCGCCAAACATGGCACTGTATAAAAAATAACCTCCAAGAAAATAAAAGACAAAAGAAAAAAGTATTAACGGAATATTCAGGTTTCCAACCATTTCCATAATCTCCATTACTTTATTAGGCTCAGCAGCCTGTACAATTGCAGGATTCATTTGTCCTTGCGATTGCATAATACTTTCTCCCATTTGCTGGGTTGTTTCCGGAGCAAACACTCCCTGTAACACAAATGTGGTTACAACTCCAAGAACCACCCAAATTGCGACCTGAGTTAATCCAACCAAAGCAGTACCAAAAACCTTACCTACCATTAGTTGACTTGGTTTTACAGAAGAAATAATCACTTCTATAATCCTGCTTTTCTTTTCTTCCATTACACTTCGCATTACTGTAGCACCATACATAAATACAAAGAAATAAATGATAAAGCCCATTGCATAGCTAACTATAAAGGCTACTACTGAAGAGCTCTTTTTTGCTTCACCGCTTTCAGAAATTTTAAGTGTTTTTAGGTTTACCCATGTTCTTGTTGCAGCAAGCCGTTCTTCCAGATCCGGGATTTGAGTATCCTCAATAACTTTTTGCCTTTTATCGTTTTCGATAAAACGGCTAAGTTTTCGTCTAATCTGATCATTCAATTCTATGGGTACCTGTTTTGCAGAAATAAGTTGAGCAGAATTATTTGTATAAATATCTTGCGGGATAAACAAAAGTGCATAATATTTACTTCCCTTCAGGTTATTTTTAACCTGCTCATATTCTTCGTTTGATATAAAAACATACTTTGTATATCCCTCAGCAGTAAATTCATTATTAAATAAAGCAGTTTGATCATAAACCGCAATTACCCTCTCCTCCTTATCATCTTTAATTGATAAAAAAATGATAAGTGCAAACATTCCGGCAAAAAGAAATGGAACCAGCAATGTTAAAATAATAAAGGATTTCTTTTTTACCCTTTTCAGATATTCCTGTTTTAATATAAGTAAGGTCTTATTCATGCTTTCCTAGTTAGTTTTATTTGAATCTTCAACAGCTTTTATAAATACATCGTTCATGCTTGGAATTTTTTCTTCGAACGACAAAATCTCTGCAACCGGGAATAACATCTGAAGTAAATCATTGTTTGAATTCCCGTTTATTTGCTGAATTGTTATCATATTTTCTTTTTCATTCTCCTTATGATCTATCAACCTGGTTTGCTTTGTTAATGTTTTACTCACTTTAGCAAAGTCACCTTTGTACTTAATCTCAAATATATTCGACTTGTATTTTTCCCTGATTTTATCGGTTTGGCCATCTTCAATCTTAACAGATTTATTGATTAAAGCTATGTGATCGCACAATTCCTCAACTGAACCCATGTTGTGAGTTGAAAAAATTATAGTAGCTCCATCCTGGCGTAACTGCAGAATCTCTTGTTTTAACAGGTTTGTATTTATCGGGTCGAAACCACTAAATGGTTCATCAAAAATTAAAAGTTTGGGTTTGTGAACCACCGTGGTTATAAACTGAACTTTTTGTTGCATTCCTTTTGAAAGTTCTTCAATGTTTTTCCCCCACCATGACATGATATCAAATTTCTTAAACCATACTTTCAGATTTCTGATGGCATCGCGGCGGCTCATTCCTTTTAACTGAGCAAGATAAATCGCCTGCTCCCCTATTTTCATTTTTTTGTATAAACCCCTTTCCTCGGGAAGATAACCAATATGCGTAATATCGGCACGAGTCATTGGCCGTCCATCAAGCAGAACCTCACCACTATCTGGAGCAGTAATCTGGTTTATGATTCGAATAAGTGTCGTTTTACCGGCACCATTCGGACCAAGTAATCCAAAAATACTTTGTTCTTTTACTTCAATACTAACATCTGAAAGTGCTTTAGTATCGGCAAATTCCTTGTTAACATTATGAGCACTAAAAATTACCATGATATTTATTTTTCATATTGGTAAATAATCATTAGTAATGATTACACCTTACATTTCAATTTCAACGAAAGATAAAAAAGAAAAAACCGGATCTTTGTTGAATCCGGTTAATTCTTTATTAATTCAGTAAGTCAATTATTTTTCATTAGTGTTTTGTTCTGTATCCATATTCTCGTCCTCTTGATCAGATACAACTTCAATTGAACTTTCCTTCTTAGGCTTTCCTTTGAGGTAATCCGGCAGTTCCATTCCTGCTGATTTAAAAATATCATCAAGTGGTGGGATTGCACCTAACATACCCTGCATAAAATTAGCAGTTGCAGTTTTTCCATCTTTGTTTCCACCCGTTTCCCATACTGTTACTTTATCGATTTTAATATTTTTAATCGCTTCCACTTGAGTAGCTACTAATTCGGGGAGTTTATCGGCAATCATCATCAAAACTGCTTTTTGTGCATCATTCCCGGCAGCTTTTACCAACTGATCAAATCCATCAGCCTGTTTGCTTAGTATTTCATAAATCCCTTTTCCTTCTGCTGCCATTTTCATATAAATGGCATCAGCTTCACCTTTAGCAATTCTTCTTTTTTGTTCTGCCAAAGCTTCAGCATCTATTTCCACTTTTTGTTTATCAATTTCAGCCGGAACAACAATATTGGCCGTTTGGGTTGCTTTGTCTCTTTCTGCACGAACGTTCTCTGCCAGTTTTTCTGCTGCATAAGCTTCCTGTAAAGCCTGGGCATCTGTAACTTTTTCAGCGGCAACTGCCCTACGATTTGCTTCAGCTTCTTTCTCACGACGGTCGGCATCGGAATTTGCAATGGTTACCTTAGCAACGTTTTCCCCTTCAACTGCTTCTGCATCAGCACCGGCTACCTGTACTCGCTGTTCGCGATGAGCCATCGCCTGCCCGATTTCACCGTCACGGTTCTTTTCGGCCACACTCTTTTTGGCGTCGTTAATTGCTTTTGCAGCCGCCTCTTTTCCAAGCGCTTCTATATAACCTGACTCATCGTTAATATCGGTGACATTTACGTTTATCAGTTTTAAACCAATTTTTTTCAACTCAGCTTCCACATTCGAAGACACAGCGGCAAGAAATAAATCCCGATTACTGTTAATTTCCTCAATTTCCATGGTTGCCACTACCAAACGCAATTGTCCGAAAATGATATCTTTCGCCAGGTTACTGACCGCTTCCTGAGGCAGGCCTAAAAGCCTTTCTGCCGCATTGTTCATAATCACAGGTTCGGTCGAAATACCTACGGTAAACCGGGAAGGAACATCCACCCTGATGTTTTGTTTACTCAGGGCATTGGTTAGGTTAATTTCGATGGATAGCGGTGTCAAATCAAGAAAAGCATAGGAATGTATAATTGGCCAGATAAATGCTGCACCACCATGAATACATTTAGCTGAGCGGGTTTCACGGTTGGCACCTTTGCCAATTTTCCCGTATACTACTAAAATTCTGTCAGAGGGACACCTTTTGTATCGCCTCATCATTGCCACGATTATAATAAACACAAATAACGCAGCTATGCTAATAAGCACTACAAAATAGTTGTTCATTTAATGTTTGTTTAAGTTGTTTTTAATAGATTTTATTTTCCTTGTTTTTTTACCAGAAGTATCTGTTCATCGATAACTTCAAGTACCTGAATAATAGAAGAGGTAGGTATAGTTTCACTATCATCAGTAATGGCATCGATGGTTCGCAATGAACCCTGAATATTTAACTGAACTTTCCCCATTCCACCTCGATTGGCCGGAATAACTAAATAAACTTCGCCCAATTTCCCTATGGCATTGGTCATTTTCAATGTACCGCTTTCTGCCAATTTTGACATTAGATAGAATAAAGTTGCCATTAAAGTCATCATTAACAATCCGCAAATGAATGCCAATAATATTACCAACCAAGAAGCAAGTCCGGCATGAATAAAGCCAATTCCCGACCAGCCAAAAACGGCAAAAAAAGCTACAATATTTTTAAGCGATAAAAACTGAAAGGGTATAGAATCTCCGTCTGCAATATCAGCATCAATATCCGTATCAACATCTGTATCAGCATCGCCACCGGCAATAGTTAACACCAGCAAAATAAGAAATATAACGGTTGCAGGAATGGTAATTACCCAGAATACTTGTTCGAAGATTCCTACTTCGGACCAATTTGGAAGGATTGAACTAATTAGCATTGGAAAGTTTAAAAGTTAATGATATAAATTTACTTTAATAAGTATATATATCAAAACGCAAACTACACCAAAAATCAAATTTAATTCAAATTATGTTGAATAGCATCAAAAATTTAAAATACTTCAATATTGAAAGATGAGTTATTCCTGCAGTTCATGTCTTACATAAAGAACAACTTTCCATACATCTTCAGGTCTCAGAATCTGACCTTGCGCACCCATAATTCCCCATCCCAAAGTAACCTGATGATACATTTCTCCTATTGGCTTGGCTTTCATTTTTTCGTTAATCAAGGATGCCGGCGGATATGGATATCTTTTACTGGTATACAAATGCCCCTGACCATCACCAATTTCACCATGACATTGTTTACAATT
>ENA-ORCQ01000069-ORCQ01000069.1-marine-metagenome-genome-assembly--contig:-NODE-69-length-97094-cov-6.700857_pt1 | contig 97094 bp, 85 predicted proteins | sample MGYA00237780_ERZ508510 | MGnify/ENA primary metagenome ERZ508510 (study PRJEB26181, sample SAMN06268981) | marine metagenome | isolation source: Tt an E2 anaerobic enrichment on eucalyptus from sediment...
GCGGAAATCAGCCTTAGCTAAATGAAGGCCTGCCCGGCGAGGGTTTAAGCTTATTAATTGATTCGGCTTTCATATTAGCAAGCTAATTAAATGAGTTGCTCCACCTGAAATTCTAACTGATCCCTTAAAACTGTGGTAATCGGAAATAAGGTTTAGTTCAGACTGTATAACACCGAAAAAAAGTGCATAATGCTACCAGCTAAAACAAATAAATGCCAAATGCCATGCCCGTATTTCAGGTTTCTCCATGCATAAAATATTACGCCAATAGAGTAACAGCCTCCTCCAATAAAAAGAAAGGCAATACTTGACCCGGGAAGGTTTTTAACAATCGGGCCAATGGCCATCAAAAACATCCAGCCCATGGCCAGGTAAATGCCTACCATCAGTTTTCTGAAGCGGGTTAAATATATCGACCGAATGACCACTCCTGTAATAGCCAGTGCCCAAATTATTCCAAAAAGGGTCCACCCTAATGCTCCCCGAATTGTGGTAAGTACAAATGGAGTATAGGTGCCGGCTATGAGTAAAAAAATGGCTGCATGATCGAATCTGACAAATAAATTTTTAAGTTTTTCTTTTGTGAAACTATGGTAAAGGGTTGAAGATAAGTAAAGTAATACCAGGGTGCTGCCAAAAATGCTAAAACTTACCACGTGCCATACATTTCCTTTTATAGCCGCAAAAACCACCAATAAAACCAGGGCAGCTATACTTAGCAATGTTCCAATTCCATGGGTAATACTATTAAAAATCTCCTCTCCAAGTGATAATGACCTGTATCCTGCTTCACTTTTCCTTCTCATAGTAGTTGTTTTTCGAATAGATTTTAAATTTAGTCGAATTTACGCAAAAAAAGCATTTGATTTAGCCATAGGATTCAATTCAAAATAAGCGACAGTGTTAATCGCTAGTAGGTCAGCTGTTTAGGCGTGTTGTGCTGCGGAAAATTTAGAATTGCCATGGTTTATTTAGGACCAATAAGTTCAATAAAAGTTCCGTCAGGATCTTGCACGAGCAAAAAATACCGGTTGTCGCCAAGGGTAGATGGTTCGCCGCTTAATATTTTTACCTGGTGTTTTTTTGCACGTTCCATTATCGGTATTAAGTGCTTTACAAATATGGTAATATATTGCATGCCGGTATCGTCGGTCATAAATTTTTGTTCCGGATGTTTTGCTGTTGTTCCAACACTCATAAGCTTCCATTCGCTGGCTTGCTAGCTGTCTTCCAGTTTTAAAACACTTACATCAAGCTGGTAGCTGTCAGTTAAACCAAGCGCCTGACATTTTTCTTTTGATACAGAAAACTCGCCGGTTTTTGTCATTCCAATAACATTGGTGTAGAAATCAATTGATTTTTGCAGATCTTCAACTACCAGGCCAATGCTAATGGCTGATTTACTAAATTCGCTTTGAGCCATGGAAACGACCGAAAAAATACATAGAATAGCCAGGGTAAAAAGACTTTTTTTCATTGCTAAGGTTTTAGTTTATTTTGGTACCTGATAAAAGTAAAAAATTAAAAGCAGGAAAAGGATTTGTGTAGCGCCAAAGTTGCTCTATCTTTATAAAAAATTGAAAATGAATTTACCAGTTGTGAATAATACCAATCTTGAATCGTTGATGGATAAGGCAGAGATTGTTCAGCAAACGGCCGAGCAGATTATGAAAGATTTTGGAATGTTTGGCGTTGAAATAACATTTTCGGGCGATATCGATAATGCCTATCAGGAGCTTCATCAGCAACTTATTGACCAGATAAGTTTACTGGTTGAGCGTAACTATGATTTATTGCTTTCGGTATTGTACCAGGTAGACATTACCAATCGCGAAATTGTTCAGGCTGAAAAGGATCTGCCTCATTATTCACATATTGAAATTATTGCACACCAGGTAATTGCCCGCGATTTAAAAAAAGTTCTGCTCAGGCGCTACTTTAAAATGAAGGGACAGTAAATGAAACTTAGGGATATAAAAAAAGCGTCAGTCGACGCTTTTTTTTGTATTTAGTTTCCAAAAATATACCTGATATTTAGTCCAAATCCTTTTGCATGAAAATCTGTTTCTTCAACAATACTTATTGCCGGACGCCAATCAGCTCCAAGTGCGATAGGTATTCCGTTAAAGCGGTATTCTAATCCAATTTCTCCAACAGCCCCCAGCCAAAATGGGTCGTCAATCCAAATATAAGGGCCAACACCAACATACCAGTTAAAGGCTTCACCGGCAAGCGGGCGGTAAAGAAAATCCCAGATAAGGTCTATTCCCAGACCATCGCCAAACGAAACATCGGCGTGTACGCGGCTAAACTGGCCGGTGCTAAAAATACCGTCAATTGCAACGTTACCTCCCGAAACATCTCCAAATCGAACACCTAATTCTTGTGCATTGGATGTAATTGTGCCTACGATAATTATGGCCATGACCACCATAATTTTTACCATTGTTTTTTTCATAATCTATTATTTAATAAAATTGTGTTCGTATGTTTTGAGTTTAATTTACAGAATAAATGGCTAATTTATTTCATTCAGAAACATAAAATTTAGATAAAAGTTTGAAAATTGAAATAAACCGGTCAAAATGAACCGGGCTTTCGGCTTATAAAGGCCTGGCAACCATTATTCCATTTGCTGTTTTTCTTTCGCTGAGATACTTGTATAACGTTTGGCTGGATAGAACTACTTTTTTTGCGTTTGTAGAAGCATGCATAAAATATAATTCATCATTTTTAAAAACAATTATTCCAACATGAATGATATCCAAGCCTTCAATATTGGTTGTAATTCCAAAAATATCTCCGTCTTGAAGCAAGTGTTTTATACTTTCTAATTTTTCGGTGGGAATATAAAACAGTTTACTGCGTGTTAACTGATGCTCTATTTTTGTCAGGTCTTGGATGTATGCTGTATTGTTTTTTAATTGTGGGTAGCTGTTTGGGTGCTTGCTCATAAAGTTTATTGTTTTGTGGTAAGGCGTGTTTACGAGCTCCTTTGATAATGATTCGACAAGCATTTTTTGGTCGTTATTGTAAATCCAATCGCTAAAATAATGCAGGCGAGAGGGGTAGCCTTTAATTTGTCCATTGCGGTAACGAATTTGTTTTAATTGATAAGTAAAGGTATCAAAGTCCGGATTTCTTGTTTTTACAGTTTGCGCAATGGCAAGGCAGTTTTCGGCAAAGGTGGTGCAATCCATTTCTCTTAAATTAACGACCAAATGTTCCGGCTCTATTTCAAGTGTGTGCGCAGTGTATGGTGTGTTCATCAATAGTTTGCTGCACATAACTACCAATTCGGCCGTAGTTTTATCTTTATGAGCTACCATACTGCATAGTAGCTGATTGAAAATTTGTTCATCCTGGATTGTACTGCTAACCTGGGTAAAGGCGTTTCCATACAATAAGAAGAAAACGCTGATTAATAGTATAATTTTCTTTTTCATTTAATTTACTGATGGCTTAAAGTTAAGGATATTGTTTGTATACTGGCTAATCAGAGAAATCAAATACTCCCCAATAATCGTAGGCCAAACCAAACGGTAAGTAAAAGTAAGGTGAGGGCAAAAAATGAATACAAAATAATGCGGGCTCTTTTGTTGGGCTTTTTATTTTTTGTATGCATTTTGTGAATTTATTATTCTATTTAATATGTTGATATACGGCGAAATAACAATGAGGTTATATGAAGTAAAAAAATGCCGGATGTTGTAAGAGAACTTAAAAAAACAGATATTTGTTGGCAGCATTAAACTGCTTGTGGGCGATGAAAAGATTTCTACTTCTATTTACAGGTGTACTGATGTGTGCTTATTTTAGTAAGGCACAAGGGTACTTATCAGATGTTCAGTTTGATAAAGTTGGGCAATTGGAAGTGGCTCAGTACGTGCAGGTGCAAATGAATAATAATACAGCAACCTTTATGGATGTTAAACCATCGCTTGAGCCTACAGCAAGTATCGATGGTTTTCGTTTTCACGAACGGGAATATATTGTAAAGGATAGTTTGTTAAAGGTTTGGTCGCACTATATTCACACCAATCCATCGGTAGCCTGGAATGCGTCGCGTTTTTCATTTGGCTTGTTGTATTCAAAAAACAGTAATCAACTTGTATATCCAAACGAATATGTAGATGGTATTGATGCCGGACAAATAATTTATTTAAACCTACATGTTTTAAAACTAAAAAAACTGGCCACCGCATTTGAGATAACTACTGTTGATACGAACGATAAAGTTATTGAATTCAGTTATGTAGCTGATAATATAACACACGGAAAACAACAGCTGAGTTTTAGTCAAACACGCAAAGGCTATACAAAAATTACGCATCGAACTTATTTTAAAAGCCAGTCGGTTTTGCGCGACCATTTTTTATATCCATATTTCCATACCCGCCTTGCCAACACTTACCATCGCAACATGAAGCGCATTTATAAAGCAGCAGGTGAGTGACGTGTTCAAAAGAGAATATTGGGGATGTAAAGACTATTTGTGCGCGTTGCGTTTTGACTCCTGAAACTACCTATACTGTCGGAAATTAATTAATTTGAATTAAATTCGTTTCCTAATTAAAAATAGATTTGTGTGAGAAGTTTGCTATCATTTTGTTTCATTTTGTTTGCTTTTGTTGTTTTCGGGCAAAACTATTCCAATCTGAAGTTTGAGAAATATACTACCTCTGCCGGTCTGTCCAGTAGTACCTGTACCGAAATATATCAGGATAGTGATGGTTTCTTATGGTTTGGCACTATTGATGGTTTGAATAAATATGATGGTTATACATTTAAAACCTATAAGCCTTCTATAACCGATCCTTTTGCGATAAGTAATAACAGGATACTTTCAATAACTGGTGATAAAACGGGAAATCTTTGGGTGGGAACCTGGAATGGATTAAACGTATTTGATCGCGAAAGAGAACTGTTTTATCGTATAGTTTTAGGAACCGAAAAGGATGCAGCGTACAATAGCCTCAATGTGATTAACGATGTGTTTTTTGATGAACAGAATAATAAAGTATGGGTTGCAACCAATAATGGAGTCTGTTTAATCAGTCTTGTAGAAGATTATCTGGATAGGATAGACGAACTGCCGATACAATATTATGTGCACAGTCCATATAGCGGCAAATCGTTGGATCACAACGAGGTTACAACAGTTTTTAAAGACAATAAAGGCAATATTTGGCTGGGCACCAATGGCAAGTGTTTAAATAAATATGACCAGGCAACAAACTCATTCAACCGCATACTTATTGATGTTAGCAGTGATTTTATTTTAGGGCATTTACCTAAAATTTTTATCGAAGATTTTGATGGCGATTTCTGGATTGGAAACGATCTTTCGAAAATGGTTGTATGGAATAAATCCGAAAATATTTTTGAAATTCGGAATATTGTCGAAAATTCAATCCCAATATTTGATATTTATATCGACAGTAAAGGTGTTTTTTGGATTACAACCGATGGTTATGGTATCTTTCTTTACGATAAGAAACTGGGCATTTTAAAACATTTGGAACATGATGAAAACAATCAGTTCTCCATACCTAATAACCAGATATCTTCAGCTCTTGAGGATAAGGCAGGAATTTATTGGTTGTCTACCTACAATGAAGGAATATGTAAATTAGTATTATCTAAATCAAATTTTAAACATTATTTTCATAAACCAGGGGTAGTAAACTCTTTGAGTTCAGAAAGGGCGCAATCGGTAATTCAAGATGACGATGGAAGAATCTGGATTGGAACAGATGGTGGAGGGCTTAACCTTTTTAATCAGGATACCGAAACGTTTCAACACTTTTTAGCTGATGAAGCAGATGAGAACTCGCTGAGCTCTAATAAAATAACTTATCTTGAAAAAAGTTGCAATAACTATTTGTGGATTTGCACCTGGGACCGCGGGCTTAACTTATTTAATCCTACAACACATCAATTTAAACGTTTTGTTAACGATCCGAATAATCCGAACTCCATAGGTGACAATTCGGTCTGGTGTGCAAAAGAAGATAAAAACGGTGGTTTGTGGATAGGTACGCAAACAGCAGGTTTAAATTATTTTGACTACAAAAAAAATCAATTCATTCGTTTTTTAACTAATCCGGCCGATACAAACAGTATCAAAAGTAATTTTGTTTTTTCCTTGCATATCGATTCTAAAAACAGGTTGTTTATAGGTACCTCAATGGGTTTAAATGTTTTAAATCTTAATGAAGCCTACAATAAAGGTATTGTTAATGTTGACTTTAAACTTTTAAAAAATGAGAAGATTCAGGGATACCGGATTAACTTTATAAACGAAGACCACGAAGGAAATATCTGGTTAGGTACCGATTTGGGCTTACATCAACTGGATGGTTCGTTAAATTATATTCGTTCGTATACTGATAAAGATGGCTTACCTAATAACCTGATTGTAGGTATTCAGGAAGATGATCATGGATTTTTATGGATTACATCAAAAGGTGGCCTTACGCAATTTAACCCTAAAACAAACGAATTTGTAAACTATACCAGCAATGATGGAATTCAAGGAATTGAGTTTCAAAGTAAATCAATAGATATTACCAACGATGGTAAAATTATAGTTGGCGGTATTAACGGGGTGAATATTTTTGATCCGGAGAATTTTATACATAAACCCGATAGCATCCTTCCGGTATTAACACAATTGCGACTTTTTAATAATCCGGTAGGAGTAGGAGATACCCTGAAAAACAGGGTTTTATTACCAAAACCTCTGGCAGATCTTGATTTAATTGAGTTAAAATATGATGAAAGACATATTTCTTTCGATTTTGTAGCACTCTATTATGCAAACCCAGAGCGTATTAACTATGCTTACCGAATGAAAAACCTGGATAATGATTTTATTCTTTCAGGTTCGAACCGGACTGCAAATTACTCGAGCCTGCTACCTGGCGATTATGAATTTGAAGTAAAAACATCGCTCTACAGCCATTGGGACAATGCAGGGCAAACAAGTATTAAAATTAAGGTTTTACCGCCTCCGTGGAAATCATGGTGGGCGTATACTTTGTATGTTATTCTGGCAGTTTTAATTACATGGGTTACTTTAAAATATTATACAAAAATTGTAAACGAAGAGAAAGAGCATGAACTGGATCAACTGAAACTTCGTTTTTTTATTAATGTCGCTCATGAGTTTAGAACACCATTAACTCTGATTTTAAACCCTGTTGATAAGATTCTCGAATCTGAAAATATTGATGAGGTAAAAGATTCGGCAAAAACAATTCAGCGTAGTTCGCATCGTTTGTTAAATCTTGTCAATCAGATCCTTGATTTCAGAAAAGTAGATATGGGAAAAGCAGAAATAAGCCTGCTTGAGGGAGATGTAATCAATTTCTCGAACCTGGTTTTTGATTTCTTTAAGGATATGGCCGAACAGAAAAATATTCAATATATTTTTTCTCCGGCAGTAAAAAGCCTTACAAGCAAATTCGACCCTGATAAGCTTGAGAAAATATTGACAAACCTGTTGTCTAATGCCTTGAAATATACTGGTATTAACGGAAAAGTAGAACTGGTGATAAGTAAAAAGACAGCAAAAATAAGGTCAAAATCTTATCCGTTTTCACGAACACCAATGCAAGAAGTGCTGGAAATAATGATTATTGATAATGGAATCGGATTTTCTTCCGATCATCTAAAAAATGTTTTTAGTCGTTTTTATAAACCAGATAACACAAAAACAGGAACAGGGATTGGTTTAAATTATACAAAAAGCCTGGTAGATTTATTGGGTGGATCAATAGATGTTGAAAGTAGAAAAAGTGAAGGAACAACGGTTGTTGTTAAGCTTCCCATGTTGTTGGATCATCGTGCTAAAGAAGTTAAAAAATTATTGCCGGGAGAATACAGTTTTGACCAGGTTTCTATTCAGTCAGTTGAATATGAAATTGAAAGTACCGATAGTGTGGAAGAAGGAAGTGTTCACTCTGTGTCGATAGATGAGAGCAGTGATGGTCGGGAAAAAACAATCCTGATTGTAGAAGATAATAAATTGCTTCAATCACAATTAAAACAGGAGCTGGAAACAAAATATCGGGTTTTTCAATCGTTCAATGGCGAAGATGGTTTAAAAAAGGCGCTCCGGTATTTTCCCGATATTATTGTTAGCGATGTTATGATGCCTGAAATGGATGGATTTGAGTTGTGTAAGAGCTTAAAGAATAATTTTGATACCTGCCATATACCCGTAATTCTGCTAACAGCAAGAAATTTGGATAAGGACAAAATTGAAGGCTTTATAACGGGAGCCGATGATTATATTCCCAAGCCATTTAATATGAACGTACTTAAAATCAGGCTGGAGAATTTAATCGCGTCAAGGCTTAAACTTCGCGAAAAATATAATGCTCCGGGGGGGGTGTATATTTCGAAAGAAGTTACCACCAATTCAACCGACGAGGCATTTCTTGATAAAGCTACTAGAGTAATTATTGATAATATCGATAAATCTGACTTTAATCTTGAAGCCCTGTTAAAGGAACTTTCGGTTAGTCGCACAACCTTCTTCCGAAAAATTACCTCGATCACCGGCCATTCTCCAACACAGTTTATTCGAACGGTTAGATTAAAGTACGCAGCTGATTTGTTAATAAACAAAAAACTTCCAATTAAAGAAGTAGCATATATGTCTGGATTTAATTCTACTTCCTACTTCAGTAAAACATTCAGGGAACATTTCAAAATAACTCCCAATGAATACATAGCACGCAATAGTTAGGTTTTTTCTAATCCACTACTGAAGTATCTGATAATTTTTTACTATGTAATGGTTGTACAATTTTTATTGCCATAATGCGAGCTACGCTAAAATTCGTCGTTTAAATAACTACTTGTGGTTCATAAGTTATACTGCCTGAACCATTTGTTATATTGCCTGGTCAGAGGTGCTTGTTATAAAAAGTGCTTTTGGCTGGCGGGGTGTATATAAATAGCAGATAGTTAGTTGTTTGGGTGGTTTTGTTTGTTGTGGTTTTGCGAGGTTTTTGATGGTGTTTTTTTTTATGTGGCCCATAATTTACATCGATTGGATTATGAATTACAGTCGAATTATTAAACACTTTTTAACATTGCAATATGGTTTATTTGAGCGATACAAATTTTATGCGTTTTGTTCAAATTTTCAGAGTAAACTGACAATAAGAATCGATTGAAACTTTAAATATTTTGAGTGATTATTAAATCAATAATTCTGTTAAAATCTAAATTATGAAAAAGAAAAATCCGAATGTTTTTTTGGGAGACAGAGGTAAAAGTCTGTTTTCACTCATCAGTATTATTACCATGGTATTAGTGCTGGTAAGCAGTTCGGTTTTTGCTCAACAGACAAAAACCGTAAGTGGTACAGTTAAGGATGATAGTGGAGTTTCGCTACCGGGTGTAACCGTGGTAGTTAAAGGAACCACCACCGGAACTGTTACCGATATTGATGGAAATTTTAACCTGGAAATTCCGTCAGATGCAACAATGTTACAATTCTCGTTTGTGGGAATGAAAACCCAGGATGTTGCAATTGCCGGCAATACTACTTTTGATGTTGCATTGGAAACCGAGGCTATTGGCCTGGAAGAAGTTGTTGCCATTGGTTATGGTACACAAAAGAAAGCAACACTAACCGGATCAGTTGAAACTGTTAAAGCCGAAGTGTTTGAGGATAGGGCAGTAACCAGCCCGGCACTGGCACTTCAGGGACAAACTCCTGGTCTGGTTGTTACACGTAGTTCTTCTCGTCCGGGGAAAGAAAATTTTGATTTTCAAATTCGTGGCGCAACTTCGGTTAATGGTGGCGACCCTTTAATTGTAATTGATGGTTCGCCAGCAATTAACAGCGAGGCATTTAATAGCATGAATGCCGATGATATTGAGTCAATCAGTATTTTGAAAGACGGTTCGGCAGCTATTTATGGTTCGCGTGCAGCAAATGGTGTAATCCTGGTTACCACAAAAAAAGGTAAAGGAAAAATGAACGTGGAAGTAAATAGCCAGGTAATGATAAATACGCTTGGTATCCGTCCACCAACTCCAACTATGAGCCAATATGCAACAGTTTGGCTGGAAGCTGCAGAGCAGGATGGTGATCAGGCCAACTATTGGGGATGGCAGTCAAAAGAAAATTTACTGCGTATGCAAGCTGGCGAAGAAGGAATTTATCCGACGCAATATTGGGGAGATATTTTTATTGGCGATTATCCGCGCTTTGATGAAATGTATGGCTCTTCAGTTTCAAATCAGCAAAACGTTAGTTTGTCCGGTTCTTCTGATAAATCATCATACCGCATCTCTGGAGGATATGCAGAAAACCGAGGGATGCTGCAAACGGCATACGACGGAAAAGTGCAGTACAACCTGAGGTTAAACTATGATTATGATGTAACGGATTGGTTTAAACTTGAAACAGGAGTTTCCTATTTCAATACTGAAGTACAAAATCCATCAAGCGGTTTTGGAACCATGTCGATTTCGCACGATCCACCATTCTTCCCGGCTAAAAACCCTTACGGACAGTGGTATGCCAACTTTAATATTGCAGGTAACCGAAACTCTGTTGCTGCAACAGTTGACGGTGGAAAAGAAACAACAAAACGCAACCAGTTAAAACTGAATTTTGCCGGTACAATTAAAATAAATGAGAACTGGAGTGTACGGGGTAATGCTTCATTCGATAATGATTTTTATGCTTATCAGATGTACCAGATTACGGTACCCCAATATACCTGGTTTGGCGAACTGGCTGCCGAGTCGGTAAACTCGTCGTCATCAATTCGCGAACGCAACCGCACGGTATTCTACCAAACCTATGGTGGTTTTGTTAATTATAACCAGAATTTCGGAGACCACAAGGTTTCAGGAATGTTGGGTGCAACTGCCGAATTAAGTGAGGACAAAAACCTGTATGGCTACCGAAAAGGTTTCGAGGACCTAGGAGTTTACGACCTGAGCATGGGATCAACGGAAGAAAAAGTTGAAGCCGTTGGCGGTGCAGGCCACTGGGGCTTGTATGGCTATGTTGGCCGTTTAAACTACAACTACAAAGATAAATACCTGGTTGAAGTGAATGGTCGTAGAGATGGTTCATCGAAATTTGCCTCAGGGTACAAATGGCAAAACTTTTTAGGCGGTTCATTGGGTTGGATAGTTACCGAAGAAAGCTTTTTAAAAGAGAATGACTTTTTAAGTTATTTAAAGTTAAGAGCCAGTTACGGAGAAATGGGGAACCAGGTGGGTATCTCAAACTACGATTATGTTTCTACAATGGATTTTGGGACAGCAATTTTTGGAACAGCTAATGCAAGCCAGCAAAATGCTTCATCGGTTAAAGGAATAACAAGTAACACCAGGACATGGGAAAGGGTATCTAACCTTACCGTAGGTACCGACTTTCAATTGATGAATGGTAAGGTATTCGGGTCGTTCGACTATTTCTTTAAGAAAAACGACGGTATGTTAATTAGTATCAATTATCCTGACGTACTTGGAGGTTCTGCACCAAAATCAAACAGTGGTGTGTTGGAAACAAAAGGTTGGGAAGCTGTTTTAGGATACCGCAATAAAGTTGGCGATTTTGAATACAACGTTACCTTTAATATTGGCGATGCAAAAAACGAACTGGTTTCGATGGAAGGTGTAAGTACTTATAGTGCAGGTAAAAATACCACTGTACAAGGTTATCCGCTAAATTCATGGTTTATGTATCAAACCGATGGCTATTTTGCAAGTGATGCCGATGTTGCAGCTTATTATTCAGCTGTTGGTAACGGTGGAGAGGTGCCAAATAGTAGCGACCTGACTTCTACCCTAAGAAAAGGTGATACTAAAAAGCTGGATCTTGATAATAGTGGGTCAATTGAAGGAACCGGTAATATCGACGACGCTAACGGAGATGTGAAATATATGGGCGATGCGGCTCCTCACTACAACTACGGTTTAAACATCGGATTAAAGTATGAAAACTTCGATCTTTCCGGATTCTTCCAGGGAGTACTCGACCAGAAAATCCACAGAAGTGGATGGACTCCTTATCCTTTCCACCTGGTATGGACCAACCAAAATGCCGCATACATAGGTAAAACATGGACCGAAGACAATACCGGAGCTGAGTTCCCAAGAATGACTTATTATACAACGAGAGCGCGTTGGAACTGGAATAACAACGATTTTATGTTGCAAAATAACCGCTACATCCGCTTAAAATCATTAATTGTTGGATATACGTTTAACGACCTGAAAATAGATAAGTACAATCTGGAAAAACTACGTATTTATTTCTCTGGAAACGATCTGTTTGAATTTACCAGTTTAAAAGATGGTTATGATCCGGAGTACGGAGAAAGTACTCAGAATTCTTATCCGTTCAGCAGAACCTGGTCGTTTGGTGTAAATGTATCTTTCTAACCCATAAAAGATTAACAAGATGAAAAAGATATTAATATTACTTATAGCTGGATTAACTTTGTTTACAGCCTGTCAGGATGATTTCCTTGAGCTCGATCCGCTCGATGCTTCAACCGAAGCAGCCTATTTTAAATCACCGGAGCATTTTAAAGCGGCTACCAACGATTTTTATAATAAAATGATTGGTTGGAGAAACATTAGTACCGAAATTATGGATTACGGTACCGACCTGACTGCTTTGGCACAAGACTACGGACGCGGCGTTGTTGTTGCTCCAAATTCAGATAGTTACTGGACAAAATCATACGAGTATTTAAGAGCAGTTAATATTGTTCTTGAAAAAGCAGAAGAATACGATGGCGATCCTGCTGAGATTGCACAATATGTTGCGGTTTCAAAATTCTTCAGAGCTTATTATCATGGCTTCTTATTGCAACGATTTGGAGGTGTACCGATTGTTACAAGTGTAATCGATTTGGATTCACCTGAGTTAACCGGGCCACGAAGCAGCCGCTACGAAGTTATGGCGCAAATCCTGGCTGATTTAGATGCGGCGATTGCCGGCCTGCCAGCAGAACAAAATATTCCGGATTCGGATAAAGGAAAAATTAGTAAATGGGCTGCCGAGGCGCTCAAAGCCAAGCTCTTACTTTACGAAGCTACCTGGGAGAAATATGTTGGTGAATCAACCGATGGAGATGGAACTTCGGCTGGAGCCGGTTCTGCTAAACCTGCCGGTTATCCTACAGTAAACGAAATGTTAACCATGGCCAAAGAGCTGGCCAAAGATGTAATGGATAATGGTGGTTACGAGCTGTGGAACTTCAACGACCAGTTAAGCAACTGGAGTAATTTGTACCTGTTTAACCTTGAAGATGAAGGCTCAAATCCTGCCGGATTAACCAAATCAAGCAACAAAGAGTTTATTCTTTATACGAAGTTCGATTACGATCTATACCAGGGAAATACAAACATTAGTCATACCGTTGCCAGCAGGCTTGTGGCTACACGCAAATTTATGGATATGTTCTTGTGTGCCGATGGTCTTCCGGTTGATAAATCGCCATTGTTTAAAGGGTACACAAAATTATCCGATGAATACCAAAACCGCGATTACCGTCTTACTTCTTATTTTGCTAGCTCGGTAACCTGGGATACACCCGAGGATGGTTCTGTAAACCTTATTGGCCCTGGTGGTGGTAGCGGTGCAAGTTACGAATGTCGTAAATTCCGTTCGTATAATTACGGAAGTTACCGCGCAGCAAACACCGAATCGTTTGACTATCCGCAAATTCGTTTGGCCGAGGTTTATCTTATTTATGCCGAAGCGCTTTATGAATTAAATGGTTCACTGTCTGACGCCGAGTTAAATGCATCAATCAATAAAATTAAAGCACGTGCCGGTTTACCTGCATTTACGAATGCATTTGCCAGTGCAAATGGTCTTGATATTGGCGAAGAAATAAAACGCGAACGTGCAGTAGAATTATATGCTGAAAATAGCCGTTTTAACGATTTAAAACGTTGGGGCGTTGCCGAAGAAGTACTTAACCAGGATATTTGTGGTAATGTAATTGAAGGAACCGATTTCGAAAACAATGCTGAATTATACAACCCCAACGGCTATCCGTATGGAGAAGTTGTTAAATCAACAGGAGTTGGCGATCGCAGGGTATTGCTTCTCGATCCGGCATCAAACCGCAACTTCCAGCGTACACATTACTTGTGGCCTATTCCGCTTGAGCAAATTAACCTGAATAGTAACTTAACTCAGAATCCGGGTTATTAATCAACATAAAATCTAAAACGTAGGAATTATGAAAAGATCAATAAAATATATATTACTTTTTACTGCCCTTATTGTAGGAGGATTGGTGTATAATTCGTGCACCGACTTCGAAAAGGAGTACGAAGATAACCTGGTTGAATACCCGGAAATTACAGTGGGTGATTTTAGCCCTAAATCGGGAAGACCAGGTGAAGAAGTGACCATTAGCGGTACAAATTTTGGCGAATATGCCGATGCCGCAACGATAACTTTCAATGGTGTAGTTGCAAGCGATTATGTAAGTTATGCCGATCAGCAAATAAAGGTTCGTGTACCTGCCGATGCAGGTACCGGGTTAATTTCGGTTAAAGTTTGGACACATGTAAAAGAATTTACCGATGAATTTACCTTTATACCTGGTGCTAAAATTAGCAGCATATCACCAGAAGAAGCACCTGCCGGAACACAGCTAAACATTTTGGGCGAGAATTTTGGAACCGATGCTTCCGCTGTTACAGTTACATTTAGCGGGGATGTTGAAGCTGAAATTGTATCAATTAACGAAAATGAAATCGTTGTAATAGTACCGGATGGCGGTGTAAGAGGAGCCATAACATTGGCAATTGGACAACAAATTCTTACAGGTCCTGTTTTCTCTTATCCGTTTATTGGATTAAACTACGAATTCAACAATGATGGTGATAATGAAGGCTGGGTAACTTCACATAATTCTTCAAATGAAGTTGTAGGAGGATTTATGAATGTGAGTTACGATATGACTGCAAGTAAACGTCGTGCTGATTTTAGACATGAAGGTGGTGCGAGTGTGCATGCCGGATTATATCCAATTGTTGCAATCCGAATGATAAATAAGCCAAACAGTGGTAACTTTATTTTCGACACTAACCTGGGAAAATACAAAAATGGTTCAAATAACTGGGATGGTATTTTACAAGGTGATGTTTATTACTTCGATTTGAGGAATACCTTTGGTTCCGGTGCTACAATATCAACAGATGAACCTACAACTTTAACCACTTTCCAATGGAAAGTTGCTGATATTACAACCGATGAAACCGGCTATCAGGTGGATTGGGTAAAATCGTTCGGAAGTGTACAGGAACTTGAAGAATATGTTACGCCTCCTCCTGGAAAATATGTGTTTGAATTTAACGATAGTCCAAGAGCAGTAACACTTGATGTCTATGACGACTGGATTGGAAAACCCGATCAAAGTGGCTGGGCCGGACCTACAACAACAGCTATTGAAGGCGGATATTGTAAAGTAAGTTTTGCAGCACCTTCGGATGGTGTTAATAAAAACAGAGCCGATTTTGTTTATTCTTTTGGAGGCAAGTGGGGTGCCGGAAGTGAAATCGATAAGGAGCCGTGGGTATACTCAAAAGAATACCCGATTTATGCCATTAAAGTGTATTGGATCCAAAATGATGGTTCATTAGGAGGTCCACGACCAGCTAAAGGCAATATTTTCTACGATCGTCTTGGTCAATTTAGCGATGATTATGCGGCCTACAATGTACTTTGGGTTGATGCCTCAACCTGGGGTGGAGATAACGATATCAAAGAAGAAGGTTCATGGTGGCAAATAAAAGCCGCAGATGTTTTATCCGATGAACTGGGATATTGGGTTGATTGGCACAGAACATTTAAAAGCCGGGAAGAACTTGAAGCGTTTATTGGGCTGTAATTAATAACAAGTTATGCCGGTTAAAAGTACCGGCATAACTTTCACTTTTTCGTTTTGGTATTGCTCGAAAATTAATTCCACTTACGCAATCCAGAGTTCGCTAAAATAAGTTATTATGAAGAAAAATAAAATGAAGCTGGTAGTACTGGTATTGGCTTTTCTATCTGGAATTGGGGTTTTTTACAGTTGCGGAGGGAGCGATTCTCCCATTGATCCGCCTCTTGAAGAGGAAGAGCCCGAGGAGGAAGAGGAGGAATTCTTTATCGATGAAAATAAAACCTTTATTCACCCCGGGCTACTACATTCGCGAGAAGATCTTAATCGCATTAAAGAAAAGGTAGCTGCCAACGAGGCTCCTTGGATAGATGGGTGGAACAAATTAATTGCAAATTCGCACGCGAGTTTGAACTATAATCCTAATCCTACGGCAAAATTAATTAGGGGAGGAAATTCCAGAGAAGAACCAGAAGCAGATAATTACAGTCGGGCAATGAACGACGTTGCGGCGGCTTATCAGTTGGCAATTCGATGGAAAATATCCGGAGAAACAGCTTACGCCGACAAGGCAGTGCAAATATTGAATGCCTGGGCTTCAACATGTAAAGAAATCACGGGCAACTCAAATAAAGCACTTGGGGCAGGTATTTATGGATACCAGTTTGCCAATGCTGCTGAAATTTTACGCGATTATGACGGATGGACAGCAGCCGATTTTCTTGCCTACAAAAAATGGATGCTGGATGTATTTTACCCGGTAAGTAAAGAATTTCTTGAAACACATTGGAATACGTGCATTACACATTATTGGGCCAACTGGGATTTGTGTAATCTGGCTAACCTTATGGCAATTGGGGTATTAACAGATGATGCTTCAATTTACAACGAAGCAATTGCTTACCTGGTTGATGATAACGATGCCAAAGGTAACGGGCAAATAAAAAAGACGGTGTATTATATTCATACCGATGGATTGGGCCAGCTGCAGGAAAGTGGCCGCGATCAGGGGCATGCTTTACTTTGTGTGGGTTTTTTAGGAGAGATTTGTGAAATGGCCTGGACGCAGGGCGACGACTTGTATGGATTTGACGATAACCGCGTATTAAAAGGAGCAGAATATGCTGCCCGCTATAACTTCAATTTAGGAAGCGTTTATTTTGAGCCTTATAATAATTGCGATAACGTTAATCATTCAGTTATCAGCGATGTGGGCCGCGGCGGAAGCCGCCCAATTTGGGAGGTGTTATATAATCACTACGTAAAACGTAAAAATCTGGCAGCTCCCAATGTTGAAATTGCAGCACGCTTGCATCGCCCCGAAGGAGGCGGCGGAGACTATGGTCCAAACAGTGGCGGGTTCGATTCGCTGGGATTTGGAACATTACTTTTTTCATTGGACTAATTTCCAATAAACGAAAAACAGATTACACACAACAAAAACAGTAAAATAAATAGATCAGAGATAGTTTTTCATAGATAGGGCTTGTTGAAGAAACAGCCTGTATTATAGTTAGTTTGGTTAGATCAAAAGAGGCATCCGTTTCTTCGGATGCCCTCTTTAAACTCAGGTGTATTATCTCTACTTTAAAGGAAGATATAAACGAATTTAAATGGTTAAAAGATGATAAAGAAATTAGCATACGGGATTGTTGCCTTGGCAATTGCTGTGTCGTGCACAAGCCCAAAAGCAAATACAGAAACTTTTGAGGCAGGTAAGTTATTGGATTATGCAGTAACAAAAACCAGCGCAACAATGAACAGCTTACATGTTTCCGATAGTTTGCCAAGAAATATTTATAGCACACAAACCGAATGGAATAAGGTTGGCATTCACGACTGGACGAGTGGATTTTGGCCAGGTATTTTATGGTATGCTTACGAAGCTTCTGGCAGTCAGGATATTTTGGAGAATGCAAAAGAATATACCGAAGCACTAAAAGGTATTCTGGATGTGCCTGTTGATAATCACGACCTGGGTTTTATGCTGTACTGTAGTATGGGAAATGGTAACCGATTAATTGAAAATGAGGAGTATAAAAATTTCCTTTTAGTAACAGCTGACTCGCTGGCAACGCTTTACAATCCTAAGGTTGGTACCATCTTGTCGTGGCCGGTTATGGTAGAGCAAATGAACTGGCCCCACAACACTATAATCGATAATATGATTAATCTTGAGCTGCTGTTTTGGGCAGCAAAAAATGGTGGCGATCAGCGCTTATACGACATTGCAGTTAAACATGCTGAAACATGCATGAATACTCTAATTCGACCCGATTATTCAACTTATCATGTGGCTGTTTTTGATACCATCGATGGCCATTTTATGAAAGGTGTAACCCACCAGGGGTATGCAGATAGCTCCATGTGGGCTCGTGGTCAGGGATGGGGTATTTATGGTTATACCATGACTTACCGAGAAACAGGCGATAAACGCTTTTTGGATGTAGCCATGAAACTGGCTGATAAGTTTCTGGAACGCTTACCCGAAGATGGGATTCCATACTGGGATTTCGACGACCCTGCCATACCCGAAGCTCCGAAAGATGCTTCAGCAGCATGTGTAGCTTCATCGGGCATGTTAGAATTATCTACATTGCTTACTGACGAAAAACTTAAGGCCAGATACAAAAACGCAGCTGTAAAGATGCTCCGTATCTTATCAACCGACCAGTATTTGGCAAACGATAAAAATCAGGCTTTTTTGTTGCACTCTACCGGACATCATCCAAATGGCTCCGAAATTGATGCATCAATTATTTATGCTGATTATTATTATCTTGAAGCTTTACTCCGATTAAAAAAAATAAACGAAAACGGTACATTATAAATGTTGACCAGCTACTGTTAACATTTTTAAGAGGGTATTAAAAAAATGATTAAAGCCAACGCCATAAAACTATTCTTAATTGTTTTAAGCTTGTTTTTAACAACATCGGCCTTTGCCCGGAATTTTTTGAAAACATATCCTGCGCCTGATGGAGCATTGCTTAACGATGTATTTAAAGTACAGGTAAGAATACCAGGTGGAAATTGGCAAGAAATACCAACCTACCTCATAAAAGTAGATGAAGTAAGAGGAAGCAAACACCATGTAGAGAACGCTTCAATGAGCTTCTTCGATTTTTCAGGCGAGGTGGAAGTTCAGATTACTTCTAATAATGGGCCGATTGAATTGGCTAAAGTTCGCCCATTATCCTACGAAATTAAACCTCAGATAAACGAGCGCACGCTTCGCTTTAAACTTTATCAGCCTCGAAATTTGTCGGTTGAGCTGAACAACGATATTTTTCATAATCTACATCTTTTTGCAAACCCATTGTTGAAAAGTGTACCAAACAAAAATAATCCCGATGTAATTTGGTTCGGACCCGGCATTCATGAATTTGAAAATGAAAAGTTAGAGGTAGCTTCAGGTAAAACAGTTTACATTGATGGAGGTGCGGTTTTGCGCGGACAGCTGTTGGTGCACGATGCACAAAATGTAAAAATAATCGGTAACGGTATGGTTGAGCATACCGTAAAAATGGGTGTTCACATTGCCAACTCAAAAAATGTGTTGGTGGACGGAATTTTTTGTACCCAATGCGCCATTGGTGGTTCTGATTCTGTTACCATTCGAAATGTAAAAAGTATAAGTTATTACGGTTGGGGCGATGGCATGAATGTGTTTGCCAGTAACAATGTGCTGTATGATAGGGTTTTCTGTAGAAACTCAGATGACTGCACAACCGTTTATGCCACCAGAAAAGGTTTTGCCGGTGGCTGTAAAAATATCACTATGCAAAACTCAACGCTTTGGGCCGATGTGGCGCACCCAATAATGATTGGGATTCACGGCAATAGCGAAAATCCCGATACCATTCAAGATTTAACGTACCGAAACATTGATATTCTGGATCATAAAGAAATGCAAATTGATTACCAGGGATGTTTGACCATAAATGCCGGAGACAACAACCTGGTTAGAAATGTACTTTTTGAAGATATCCGGGTAGAAGATTTTCGCGAAGGCCAGCTCATAAATCTCAGAATATTTTACAACGAAAAGTATTGTACTGCACCGGGTTTGGGTATCGAGAATGTTACATTTCGGAATGTTGAATATAATGGGGAAAATGCCAATTTATCAATAATAGCGGGGTATAATAACGAAAAGAAAATTAAGAACCTGGTTTTTGAGAAGCTAAAAATAAACGGTAGGCTTATTCATGATAAAATGGAAGGAAAGCCGCCATGGTATAAAACTTCCGACATGGCCCGTATTTTTGTGGGAGAACACGTGGATGGAATAAAATTCAGTCCATAGAAGAGAGACATACTAATTAAACTGTAGAATTTTATGCACAATAAAGTAATCCTGGTTATTTCGTTTGTCAGCCTGTTCGTTTCTTGTAAAGTTGCAACGGAACAAGATAAAAACAAGGACCTTTCCAGCACTCATTCTGGCTACGTATCATCCGTTTACATATCAGATAACGGCGATGGAACGTATACCAATCCTATTCTACAGGCCGATTATTCCGATCCGGATGTGGTTCGGGTAGGTGACGATTTCTATATGACCGTTTCCAGTTTTAACAGTTCACCCGGTTTACCCATTCTACATTCAAAAGATTTGGTAAACTGGCAGATTGTTAACTATGCCTTGCCGGTTTTACCTGAAAAAATTTTCGACGCTCCTCAATACAGCAAAGGAGTTTGGGCTCCTTGTATTCGATACCACAATAACGAATTTTATATTTTTTGGGGAGATCCTGATTTTGGAATTTACATGGTGAAGACCTCCAATCCCCTTTCGGAGTGGGAAAAGCCTGTTCTACTTAAAGAGGGCAAAGGAATGATTGATCCAAGCCCACTTTGGGACGATGATGGAAATGCCTATTTAGTTTCGGCCTGGGCCGGATCAAGAGCCGGTGTAAACAGCCTACTTACAGTTTGGCGAATGGCACCCGATGGAACAGAAATTTTAGATAATGGGTTTAACATCTACTCCGGACACGACTATAACCACACCATCGAGGGGCCTAAATTCTACAAAATGAAAGGATACTATTTTATCCTTGCACCGGCAGGTGGAGTAGAACAAGGATGGCAACTGGCTTTACGTTCAAAAAATGTTTTTGGTCATTATGAAGTAAAAACTGTAATGGCACAGGGAACAACAGATATTAATGGACCGCATCAGGGCGCTTATGTTGAAACTCAAACGGGCGAGCCTTGGTTTGTTCATTTTCAGGATAATGGGGTATATGGCCGTATTCTGCATCTTAATCCGATAAGCTGGAAAGATAACTGGCCGGTAATTGGAACAGATGACGATGGCGATGGTTGTGGCGAACCTGTTCGAACCAATCGGAAACCTGATGTGGGAAAAAGTTGGCCCCTTGTTCACCCAGCAGAGTCAGACGAATTTAATGCTGCAAAACCCGGCATGCAATGGAGTTGGAATGCTAACGAAAAAGTAAGCTGGAGTGTAAATATGCCCGATACTGGTGTTCTTCGGTTGTTAGCAGTGCCAAAACCAGATGCGAAAGTTTCGCTTTGGAATGTTCCCAATATCCTGTCACAACGTTTACCAGCCGAAAATTTTACTGCAACAACAAAAGTGAGCCTGAATATTGAATGGGATGTATGGCAGGGTAAACAGGCCGGATTAATTATGTTCGGGAATGATTACTCTTATCTGGCTATTCGTAAAGATGCAGAAGGATTTTACCTGGAACAAATACAAAATATTGGCGCCAACAATGAGGAGTTGGAACAAAGTGTTGAAAAGAAACGAATTAAAACCAATACTGCATTTTTACGTGTAGTAGTTGAAGGACCCGAAGCCAAATGCAGTTATAGTTACAGCGAAGATGGAGAACACTTTTTTCCTATTGGTAAAGAATTTAAGGCTACACGTGTATTGTGGAGTAGCGCGAAAATTGGTATTTTTTGCACTTCCGAGCCCGGGTACCGTATTGGAGGATATGCCGATTTTGATTGGTTTAGAATAAGTAAATAAAAAAATATAACGATGATTAAATTACAAAATATAGTGTTGCTGTTTGTATTCTTCTGCAGTGCAGAAATGCTTACAGCTCAATCACATTATCCCGGTCAACATGCCGATAAACTTACAATTAAAGAAACCGCACCTATTAAAGCTTATGCTTTTGATATGGCAGATGTAAAACTTACCGACTCGCGTTTTACCGAGAATATGGAACGTGAAAGTGCATGGATAATGTCATTAGGCGTTGATCGTTTGCTACATAGTTTTAGAACCAATGCCGGAGTATATGCCGGACTGGAAGGCGGTTATGATTCAGTAGAAAAATTAGCAGGTTGGGAGTCGCTCGATTGCGAACTGCGCGGACATACCACGGGGCACATTCTCTCTGGACTTGCAATGTTGTACGCTAGCACCGGTTACGAAAAATATAAACTTAAAGCAGACAGTCTGGTAGAAGGTTTAGCAGAAGTACAGGCAGCATTAGGAGATGAAGGATATTTAAGTGCTTATCCTGAAAACCTGATTAACCGGAACATCGCAGGTCAGCGGGTTTGGGCGCCCTGGTACACCTTGCATAAAATCTATTCAGGATTGATAGACCAATATTTGTATTGCGACAATGAACAAGCGCTGGATATAGTTAAAAAAATGGGAAACTGGGCATACCATAAACTGCAAGCTGTTAGTCCGGAACAACGAAAAGTGATGATTCGCAATGAATTTGGCGGGGTGAATGATTCGTTTTACACGCTTTACCAAATTACGGGCGATGAAAAATACAAATGGTTGGGCGAATTCTTTTATCACGAGGATGTGCTAGATCCTCTAAAATCAGGAGAAGACAACCTGGAGAAAAAGCACGCCAATACCTTTATACCAAAACTCATTGGTGTTGTTCGCGCTTACGAGTTTGGAGAGTCGGAAACATACAGAGATATTGCTGATTTTTTCTGGCATACGGTGGTTGATCACCACACGTTCTGCACGGGCAGCAACAGCCACAAAGAGAAGTTCTTTAAACCCAATCACCAGTCGCATTACCTTACGGGTTATACCGGCGAGTCGTGCAATGTGTACAACATGTTGAAGTTAACACGCCATTTATTCTGCCTCGAAACCGATCCGAAACTGGCTGATTATTACGAAACAGCTTTGTACAATCATATTTTAGGGCAGCAAGATCCCGAGTCGGGCATGATATCTTATTTTTTACCAATGTTTCCGGGGGCACATAAAGTTTACAGTACAGCCGATAGCTCGTTTTGGTGCTGTGTGGGTACCGGTTTCGAAAACCAGGCAAAATATGGCGAAGCCATTTATTACCACAATAACGATGAGCTGTTTGTAAACCTGTTTATTCCTTCCGAATTAAATTGGGAAGAACAGGGCGTTCAAATTAGCCAACAAAGCCACTTTCCCAAGGAAGGAAAAACTACCCTTACAGTTAAAACTGAAGAAACAAAAAGGCTAAGTTTTCAAATTCGCTACCCTTCGTGGGCAACTGCCGGAGCCAGAATTAAGGTAAATGGGAAAAAGATTAAAGTAAAACAAGAGCCCGGAAGTTATATTGCCATTAGCCGCAAATGGAAGAACAACGATAAGGTGGAAATCGAATTTCCGATGGAGTTAAAATTGAATCCATCTGATAATCCCGACATCGTATCGATTAGTTATGGACCTTTGGTTTTGGCAGCCCAAATGGGAACCGAAGGCATGAAAAAACCTGCACCCTTTTCTAATCCCGATCTTCATAACGATTATTATACTTTTGATTATAATGTTCCTGAAAATGTTTTGAATGAGTTGGATATAAAAGGTGTTTCGCTACAAGAATGGCTAAAGCCCGTTGAAGGGAAACCGCTTACTTTTAAAACAGAAAAAGATATTACGGGAACAGATTATACTTTTATTCCGCTTTACGACTTGCATCGTGAGCGCTATATAGTCTATTGGAAACTGAAAAATTAATACAGTAATGAACGGCACAAAGAAAAGAACTCACGTTACGCAAGGGGCAATTATTGATTTATTATTGTTGGTCATCCTTTTTTTTGTTTTATTGTTTTTTGGCGTATATGCTGCAGAAAATGATGCTGCTTTAGTTAGTTTAATTGTTGGTTTACTTTGTGGCGTTGTTTTAACCTTGATTTACTACTTCATTAAAGTGAAAATGTTATTTCAGAAAAAAAGTAAGTTATAATTAAATGTACCTCATTACTGATTTGCCTCATAAAAAGGAGTATCAGATTGAAAAAAAGATTATTTCCAGAATAGCGGGAATGAAAATGGTTTTAATTTATACCTTGATGCTTCTGTTTGCTGCTAAAGGATATACCGCAGTTTATCAATGGAGTTTACCAATTGAATCATTTATTTCGGAAGAAACCAATGAACCCCCTGAAGCGTTTTTATGGATTCCTGAAAATTGCGAACAAGTAAAAGCCGTGGTTTTTAGTCAGCAAAACATGTGCGAGGAAACCATTTTTAACCACCCGAAGTTTCGCAAAGCGATGAGCGAACTTGGGTTCGCAATTGTTTGGATTACCCCCGGAATCAATCAACAGTGGGACGTAAAAACAGGTTGTCAGAAAGCTTTCGATGATGTTATGACCGAGTTAGCTGTGGTAAGCGGCTACACCGAATTAAAACACGTTCCGCTTGTTCCCATAGGGCATTCAGCAATGGCGACTTTTCCATGGAATTTTGCAGCCTGGAATCCGGATAAAACATTGGCTATTGTTTCTTTTAAAGGAGATGCGCCCCGTACAAACTTATGCGGGTACGGACGGGAAAACCTGGAGTGGGGGCGCACACGCAACATAGATGGAATACCCGGTTTAATGGTAATGGGCGAATATGAATGGTGGGAAGCACGGCTAAATCCGGCACTGGCATTTCGAATGATGTACCCACAGAGTTGTATTTCATTTCTGTACGACGCTGGGCATGGGCATTTTGATGCTTCGAATGAAGTGGTGGATTACTTATGCTTGTTTCTGCAAAAAGCTGCCAAATATCGTTTGCCAAAAAATCAATCACTAAATGAACCTGCGTATTTGGTGAAACTTAATCCTGAAGATGGTTGGCTTGCCGAGAGATGGCAAGTGAATAAGAAGAAACGGCAAAAGCCTGCTCGGTTTAATAAATACAAAGGAAATAAACACGATGCCTTTTGGTATTTCGATGAAGAGACAGCAAAGGCAACAGAAGCACATTACAAAGGCAAAAGAAATAGAAAGATGCAATATGTTGGGTACGAGTATAATGGTGAGTGGTTACCTTTTAACGGAAAGCACCATGCTCAATATTTAGTGAAAGGCGTTAGTACCGATGATCTTTCATTTCGTTTAAAAGCCGTATTTGTTGATTCTACCCGAATGGAGAAATCGGGTGTGCAATTGGATGACGCACCTTCAATTACAAAAATATGCGGACCGGTTGAAAAGCTAACCGACAGCACATTTGCTATTCGTTTTGAACGAACAGGAATGAATAACACAAAACGTTCAGGCGATATTTGGCTGCTGGCCCAACATCCGGGTAACGAGAAATATAAAAGCGCCGTACAACAGTTTAATCTTCAGGTTCCTCTGTGTTTAACAGAGGGGAAAACACAACGTATTAAACTCCATCAAATAGATGACCAGGAGGCTGGAATTCATTCGCTAAAATTAGAGGCTGAGTCGAGTTCGGGGTTGCCGGTTTATTTTTATGTGAAAGAAGGTCATGCACAAGTTCAAAACCGGGATTTACTATTTACACCGATTCCTCCACGCAGCCAGTATCCGGTAAAAATTACAGTAGTAGCCTGGCAATTGGGAAGCAATGTTGCTCCCTTATTTCAAACGGCAAAACCGGTTGAGCAAAGTTTATATATTAGGCAAAATATTGAAAATTAGATAATGATGAAACGAGCATGGTAAATTTTTATCACACATGAGAATGACTGTCGTGCGCGTTACATGAGTCACCATAAAAACAAATAATTATTGACGAATGAAAAGGATATCTCTTATACTATTTATAACCATCTTTAGTTTGACGGCTTATGCGCAAAAACGCAATTATTTTCTTGTTACAGAAAATAATGTAAAGCGCTTAAAAAGAGAAATAGAGAAGAGTGAGGAGGTTCGGAACGCCTGGAATATACAGTTGGAAAAGGCAAGTCAGTTGATGCAAAAAGACAGAAACTCGTTGTTTGATGCACGAGTATTGGGATTGGTTTACCGCATGACAGGTGAAAAAAAATATGCGAACCGTATTAAAGTAACCTTGTTGCGTGAAATACAAAGAGATACCTGGGAAGAATGGGGGTTGTTACAGCGAGACCCTGCCTGGAATGCCGGATTACGTACGGCTCATGCAACTTTTAATGCGGCTCTGGGATTCGATTGTATTTATGATTGCCTAACTGATGATGAACGAAAAAAAATCGCCGATGGAATTGTTCGTTTGGGAATTAACAGAATATTAGGCGATTGGATTAATCCAACTACCAATATCCACACTTTCGATACTATGGGGCATAACTGGTGGGGTGGTGTAGTAGATATTGGTGGGATTGCTGCACTTGCAGTTCGTAACGAAGTACCGGAGGCTCAGAGTTGGGTAGAAACCATCTCAAATGCTTCGGTAGAGTGGTTGAATTATGCCGGAAGTGTGCTTCAAAATAAAATACCCACTTTCGATCGGAATGGTGGATTTTGGGAAAGCATTAACTATGCCAATTTTGGCGTTTCACAATACTTAATGTTTCGTTTGGCACACAAAAATGTGCATCCAAAACAAAAGCTTCCGGAAATGCCACAAATGGAAACATTAATTGATTTTTTTATCCACACCACTTATTACACTGATTCGTTAACCATGTCGGTAAATTTTGGCGACGGTTATTATTTGCGCAACGGACATGCTTGTGCCAAACTGCTTTGGAATTTGGGCTACCAAAATGAAAAGGTGCATTGGTACCTGCATAAAACCAATCATGCAGGTAATCATGAAATGATGACAAACGAATCGGCACTGGGATTAATTTTAAATCCTGTTCTGCCCGAAAAAATTGAAACTCCAGAATTAGCAACCTCGCAGCTGCAGCCTGATATGGGCTGGGCTATGATGCGTAATTCATGGAATGATAATGCCTCATTTTTAGCTGTAAAATCAGGGCTGGCCTGGAATCATGCGCATGCCGATGCCGGTTCATATATTCTCTTTCATAAGGGAAAATATCTGATTATCGATTCTGGAAATGCTTCTTATGGAAATCCACTTTATACAAAGTATTATTGCCAAAGCGAAGCGCACAATGTTGTACTTTGGAATGGAAAAGGAGAAGAGCAAAATGCACCTTATTTTGGCTCGGTCAATCATGGTTCGTTACACAATCTTTTAGATGCCGGTAAGTTGAAATACTTATTGGCGAATGCCACCGGGCCTTATTCCAAAAATCTTTCGCGCAACTACCGTAGTTTTTTATGGGTGGGAGATGTGATTTTGGTAATTGATGATTTGTTGGCTTATGAACCCGGCATATTTGAGTGGTTACTTCATTACAACGGCGAATCAAAGCGTCGTGGTCAAAATCTTTCAATAAAAGATGGCGATGCAGAAGTAATTGTAAAACCACTTTTTCCTGAAACTTTTCCTGATGGAGGATTACCGCATGACTTCCCGGAACAAATGACACTTGAAGAGCGTTGGGGATGGGAAGATCATCATCCTGAAAACAAAGTGCCGTATTGGTCGGTAAGCCATTTCGAAGAAACGCTTCGTACTAAATTTGTAACCGCAATTGTTCTTAAAAACGATAAAAATAAAGATGACCTGCCACTAGTGGAAAGGTTTGAAGGGAAAGATTTTCTGGGGGTACGTATTACTCAAAACAATGAAACTACTGAAGTTTATTTCAACCTGTTGGCCGATGGACGTTTAAAACATCGCAACAGTATTATTAACATGAATGGCTGGGATACGGATGCTTACCTGATGGCTCTTACTTTTAAGGAAGGAACAGACCGAAGTGATGTTAAAAATATAGCTGATTTATTTGTTACGCATGGAAGCTATATTCGTCGTGATGGGCAGGTGTTGGTTCATGCGCTTTCAAAATACACAGCGCATGTAAAAGATTTTGGCAATCAGCCAGAATTGCATTTTCAAGGGCAACAAAATATTGATTTTCAGGTGTATTCCAGGTCTTCTGCTTCTGTGGTTCTTGTAAACAACAAGCATGTAAAGGGCAAATACAATTCTGACTTAAAACTGATAAAAATAAAGCTTGATTAATATGAGAAATTTATTGATACTACTACTTACTATTTTCACATTTAGTACAACTGCCCAAAAGCAACACATTGTTAAGAACTCGCGTCACGAAATTAAATCGCCTGATAAAAAAACGGTCTTTCAGTTTTATCAAAAAACCACCGCTGAAGCAAAAACGCAAATGTACTACACGGTAAGCTTTAAGGATGAACCTGTGGTATTGGAATCAGAATTGGGTGTTCTCATAGAGAATCAGCTGTTTGAATCGGCATTGGGGATTGAAAACGACCCAAGTACCATGTGGTGCGAAAACCTGGACCTTAAATCGTTTGACACAACTACTGTTGACGAAACCTGGAAACCTGTTTACGGCGAGCGCTGTGTGGTTCGAAATAATTACAATGAAATGATTCTTCATTTCTCAAAGTTTGATGAGCCGGAGAACGTACACCATGGACATGCCGGAACCAGTTACGATAAACGCCGCAGTTACCAAATGGATTTAATTGTAAGGGTTTATAACGAGGGAGTGGCTTTTAGGTATCATTTCCCGGAAACGTCAAACGGATTGTTTCTTCATATTACCGGAGAGCAGACCAGTTACACGCTGCCCCAAGGAACGATGGCTTACTATGAACGTTGGGCGCAGGGACCATACAGCTACCTACCGCTTAAAGACTGGCCGGATGAGTGTGAACGTCCATTAACGCTGAATTTGCAAAATAGCTTGACTGTTGCATTGCTTGAAGCACAAATGTTAGACTACAGTCGTGGTAAATTCAAACTGAGTGAAGAAAAAGCCAATACAATTGATCTCACAATGTACGACAAGGTAGATGTAATTACACCTTATTCAACTCCCTGGCGTGTGATTATGGTAGCTGAAAATCCGGGTGAACTTCTAGAAAATAACGACATTGTGTTAAACCTGAACACTCCTAATAAATTGGAAAATGTGTCGTGGATAAAACCAGGCAAGGTAATTCGTTCAAATCTTACCACCTTAGATGCAAAAGAATGTGTTGATTTTGCTGCCGAGAGGAACCTGCAATATGTTCACCTTGATGCCGGTTGGTATGGTCCGGAAATGAAGATTTCCAGCAATGCTACCACCGTTTCTCCTAACCGAGATTTGGATTTACAGGAGGTGGTGAACTATGCTGCAAAAAAAGGAATTGGAGTTTTTGTTTATATCAATCAGCGGGCCTTGTATGATAATCTGGATGAGGTATTTGGGCAATGTCGTAAATGGGGCATAAAAGGAGTTAAGTTTGGCTTTGTTCAGATTGGTTCCAACCGCTGGTCGGTATGGTTGCATAAGGCCATTAAGAAGGCAGCAGAGTACCAGCTTCTGGTAGATATTCATGACGAATATCGTCCAACCGGATTTAGTCGTACCTATCCGAACCTGATGACACAGGAAGGAATTCGCGGAAACGAAGAAATGCCTGATGCCACACACAACACTATTTTGCCTTTCACCCGCTTTTTGGCAGGTGCCGGCGACTATACCATTTGTTATTACAACAACCGCATTAAAACAACGCACGCACATCAATTAGCGCTTTCAGTGGTTTATTACAGCCCAATTCAGTTTTTGTATTGGTACGATAAGCCTTCGTTGTATCGAGGAGAAAAAGAAATCGCTTTTTTCGATAAGGTTAAAACAGTTTGGGACGATACAAAAGTACTAAACGGAGAAATTGGAAAATACATTACAGTAGCACGTCGCTCGGATGAAGAGTGGTTTGTGGGGGCCATTACGAATACTGAGCGTCGGACGCTTGAAATTTCATGTTCTTTTTTGGAGCCTGGTAAAGATTATAAGGCTACCTTATATTACGATGATGAGGGCTTGAACAGTCGTACGAATGTTAATATTAGAACGGAAAATGTTGACTCCACGAAAAAGATAAACTTTAACCTAATTGATAGTGGAGGGGTAGCCATTCATTTTCAGCCCAAATAATAAATCGCATTAAAAATAGCAGCACCTAAAAAAAGGCTGCTTAATGAGGCACAATGTTACATAGTTATTCGAATAAAGAATAATGATCAGGGGATTCATGTGATTAGTGACTAATAAATCAATGTATTTTTTATTGCTTCAAGAATACTATCACTAGTAAGAGTAATCTCCCGATAATCCGTACGATCTATAAGAATTAGGAATGTGTACCCTTTAAAAGCTAAAAAACCTGGTATTTGTATCAATACCAGGTTTTTAATTTGTTCTTTCAGTAGCGAGAGGCGGGCTTGAACCGCCGACCTCATGATTATGAATCATGCGCTCTAACCAGCTGAGCTACCTCGCCGTTTGTTTTTCAAAAATGCGGTGCAAATATAGTATTTATTTTTATTTCACGTAATCATTTCTGTAATTTTTGAAAATATCTTTCTTTCTTCGATTTTTAGCAGTTGTAAGTTCCAAACAGTTTAATTATATTGCCGAAAATCAAACTTATGACTGGTAAAGTAAAAATCAACCTGGAATTTATTATAAACTGTTCCCCTAAAGTTCTCTATAACAGACTTAGTACGGCATCCGGATTAACCGAGTGGTTTGCCGATGATGTTCGTGTTCGGGGAAAACAATACACCTTTATTTGGGATGGCTCGGAACAAACAGCCGAGATGACTTTGCACAAAGAAAATCGCTTAGTGAGGTATACCTGGCTGGATGATGAGGACACTTATTTTGAATTTAAAATAACACGCGACGAACTTACCGGCGATGTATCGTTGATTATTACCGATTTTGCTGAGGAAGATGAACAGGATGAAACACGCGATTTGTGGAATACCCAGGTCTCTGATTTAAAACATGTGCTGGGTTCATAAGCAAACTTCTTTTGTAACGGGTTGAATGTTGTAGTTTGATAACGTTTCTTAACCATTTTTACTTTACTAATTCCTAAAATAACTTAGTTTTGTAAGCGTTTCCTGATTGAAGAAAAATTACATGAAGCGTTTACATATTTTTGTTGTCAAATCATTTCTGGGGCCATTCTTTATGACCTTCTTTATCGTTGTATTTGTGCTGCTCATGCAGTTCTTATGGAAATACGTGGATGATTTGGTGGGGAAAGGTCTCGATTTTAAAGTGTTGGCAGAGATGATGTTTTATGCCTCCTTTGCATTGCTGCCTTTGGCCTTCCCGCTGGCAATGCTTTTAGCCTCAATAATGACCTTCGGAGCTCTTGGCGAGAATTATGAGCTCGTGGCCATGAAAGCTTCCGGTATTTCTTTATTCAGAATAATGCGCCCCCTGATTATTATTGCCATTCTTATTACCGGAACCGCGTTTTATTTTTCCAACAATATTTTGCCTAAAACAAACCTCAAATTCTCTACACTATTATACAGTGTAAAAAAGCAACGTCCGGAATTGGTGTTGCAGGAAGGGGTATTTACCAACGAAATGGATGGGTACAGCATTAAGGTGGGCAAGCGCGACAACAGCACAAAAATGCTTTATGATTTACTAATTTATGATCATACTAAAAATAAACCAAATGAAAGTGTAACCGTTGCCGATTCAGGATTACTGCGAATAACTGAAGATAAAAAATACATGGTGCTTAATTTGTTTGATGGAGTAACATACCAGGAGCAAAAGGCACAAAACAGGGCTAAAAAAGAAACATATCCGTACCAACGAAATAGTTTTAAAGAACAAACTATTCGTGTTAAAGTGCGCGATTTTGAATTTAACCGACGCGACGAAAGCATTTTCCGGAATCAGTATCGCATGCTTACCATCGATCAGCTTAAACAGGCCGATGATAGTTTAAGTCTTGACTATTACAATAAAGTAAGGAATTATATGATGCAGATTAATATAAACCCTTCACTCTCCCGAAAGATGTTTAATTTAACTGCTCGACATGATTCGTTAAAGCGCGAGAGAAATGATCCGAAAGCTGATTCGATTTTTAGTTTTGACCAGTATTACGCCGGAATAGACAAATGGGTGCAGGCTGAAATAGCCAAAACCGCACTTGATAAGGCACGGGGCAACATGCAACAGGTAAATATGTTTCAGGGGCAACTGTACAATAAAAAGAAAATGCTCAATAAATACCGGATGGAACGACACCGAAAATTTACCCTGTCCATTGCCGTTTTAATCTTCTTTTTTATTGGGGCGCCTTTGGGGGCTATCATTCGGAAAGGAGGGCTCGGAATGCCCGTTGTAGTCTCTATTTTTCTATTTATTTTGTATTACATTGTATCAATGAGTGGCGAAAAAACTGCGCGCGAAGACGTTTGGAATATGTTTAACGGGATGTGGTTTTCGTCGTATATTTTCTTACCTGTTGGCGTATGGTTAACCTATAAAGCAGCCACCGACTCGGCCATAATGTCGGCCGAAACCTATTCTAAATTGTTCGCCAGACTGGGGCTCGCCAGGTTTTTTGCAAAAAAGAAAACGGACCAATAATTACCGATGAGAATTTTGCAGATTACAAATAAAGTTCCTTTTCCAACCAAGGACGGTGGGGCTATAGCTTGTATGAACCTAACACGCGGGTTTAAACAGCATGGGTGTGAGGTTACTGTTTTGGCAATGAATACCTTAAAGCATAATGTGAGCCTTGGCGAAATTCCTGATTCAATTAAAAAACTGGCAAATTTCGAGTTGGTTGATGTGCCTGCCAGCATAAATAAATTCGATGCCCTGGTAAACTTCGTCTTTTCCCGGAAGCCTTACAATGCTGTTCGTTTTATTGATAAAAATTTTAGTAGAAAACTGGTTGAATTGTTGCAAATCAATGTTTACGATATTATTCAACTTGAAGGACTTTATGTTTGTCCGTACATTCCACTAATAAAAAAGTATTCGAATGCCAGGGTGGTTTATCGTGCACACAATATCGAGTTTGAAATTTGGGAACGGGCTGCGCAGCTCGAACGAGGATGGAAACGATTTTACCTGAACAACCTCTCAAAAAGGATAAAGCGCTTTGAAACAGCTTTGCTAAATACCTACGATTTATTGGTACCGATAACCGGGCGCGACGGACAAATTTTAGATCGTTTGGGCAATAAAAAAGAGAAACACATATCGCAAACAGGAATTGATACCGAGCAACTGGTTCCGAATAATACTAAGCTGGAATTTCCTTCATTATTTCACATGGGCTCGCTGGAGTGGGCACCAAACCAGGAAGGAATTTTATGGTTTATAGAAAATTGCTGGCCTCTTATTCATGAAAAATATCCAAGGCTTCGTTTTTATGTGGCAGGCAGAAACGCTCCCGGGTGGCTTATCGATAAGTTATCGGTAAAAGGAGTTGTTTTTGAAGGAGAGGTGGCTGATGCCTACGAATTTATGAATACAAAAGCAATTATGCTTGTTCCCCTGTTTTCGGGAAGCGGAATGCGCATAAAGATTATTGAAGGAATGGCTTTGGGGAAAAGCATTATCTCAACTCCGATAGGTGCCGAAGGAATAAATGTTACCAACGGTACCAATGTGCTTATTGCCCAGAATGTAAACGAATTTGTGGATGCAGTGGAGAAGCTGGTCGAGAACCGTGAATTATTTAATGGAATAGGTAAAAATGCAATGGAATTTATCCATGAAAATTTTGATAACTTAGCAACGACGGCAAAACTTATTGATTTCTACAAACAGTATAGCACATGATTTTAGACGTTTTGTTTTGGTTGCTACTTTTTATTCTGTTTTATACTTATGCAGGGTATGCGCTTGTTTTATGGGTGTTGGTTCGCTTAAAAAAGCTGTTTGTTAATGCAAAGGATCACAGCACCTCTGCTGACTATGAACCGGATGTGTGCTTATTTGTGACGGCCTACAACGAAAAAGATTACATAAAACAAAAGGTAGAAAATGCATTTTCACTCGACTATCCGAAAGAAAAAATTCAGTATTTATGGATTACTGATGGCTCTGACGATGGCAGTCATGAAATGTTGAAAAAGTTCGGGAATCTGGAGGTTTATCATCAGCCTGAGCGTAAAGGGAAAATGCATGCAATGAACAGGGGGATGAAATTTGTAAAGGCCCCAATTGTAATTTTTTCAGATTCAAACACCATTTTGGGGCAACAGTCGATTCGGGAAATTGTAAAGTGTTTTAGTATGCAGAATGTGGGCTGTGTTGCCGGAGAAAAGCGAATAATTCAACAGGATGAGGAAGCAGCTGCCGGGGCAGGTGAGGGCTTGTACTGGAAAATGGAATCGTGGATAAAGCAAAAAGACTGGGAGTTAAACTCTGCCGTTGGCGCGGTTGGAGAATTATTTGCCATTCGTACCGCGCTGTTTGACGACGTGGAAACCGATACCTTACTCGACGATTTTATGATTTCGTTGCGCATAGCCCAAAAAGGGTTTAAAATAGCCTATGCACCCAATGCTTACGCAAAAGAAACCGCTTCGTTAAACGTAAAGGAAGAGCTTAAACGAAAGGTAAGAATAGCAGCCGGCGGTATTCAAACTATTGCACGGTTAAAAGGACTTTTAAATCCGATTAAAAACGGAATTTTATCGTGGCAGTATTTTTCGCACAAGGTATTGCGTTGGGCATTGGCACCACCGGCTTTATTTTTACTGTTTTTGGTAAACCTGTTGTTGGTTGCTATCAATAATAGCTGGGAGAGTTCCGGTTTTTATACCCTTGCACTTTATATTCAGCTCTTTTGTTATGTAGCTGCTGTTTTGGGGTGGTACTTCGAAAACCGAAAAGTAAGGTTAAAGTTGCTTTTCGTGCCCTACTATTTTGTAATGATTAATTATGCATCATTGTTGGGCATGCGGCGCTATTTTACCAAACAGCAATCGGTAAACTGGGAGAAATCGCAAAGGGCAGGGTAATTGGAATTATTCTTGGTTTTCTTCAAAAAAACGTTTTTCCAGCAGCTCGCTTCTTTTAATGGTTTTTCTTATCCATTCCAGTTTAAGTTCAGCTTTTTCTTCATCGCTTAACTGCCAGTTAAAATCTTTGGTATTGCGCATTTTCATTGTCAGATGATGCAGAATAATAGCAGCAGATACCGAAATATTGAAACTTTCGGTAAAACCATACATCGGAATTTTTAGAAATTCATCCGCCTCCTGCATAATTGTTTCGGTTATTCCGGGCAGTTCAGATCCAAAAACCAGGGCTGTTTTTCCTTTGGCTACATCAAAGTCCTGAAGTTCCTGGTCGTTGGTATGTGGTGTTGTTGCAACAATGCGGTAGCCTTGTTTTTTCAGGCTTTTAATAATCTCAATTGTATTATTTGCTTCAATATTGTATTTGTGCATGCTAAGCCATTTTGAGGCCCCCATGGCAATCTCGCGGTTAACTACAAATTCATTTCTGTCTTCAATAATATGTACATCCTGAATACCAAAACAATCGCAGGTTCGAATAACAGCACTGGCATTTTGCGATTGGTAAATATCTTCTAAAACAACCGTAATGTGTTTGGTCCTGTTTTGCATAACTTTATCAAAAAGCTCGTTGCGCTGGGGAGTGAGGTAGCCCGATAAGTATTCAAGAAGTTTTGTATTCATAAATGTTCTGCGATGATTAATTGTAAAAGAAAAAGGGAAGCGTTTGGCTTCCCTTGTCAGTTTTTTACCTATTCGTCTGATTACGATACAGCGTCAGCTAATTCTGCACCAGCTTTAAATTTAACAACATTTTTAGCTGGAATAGTAATTTCTTTTCCTGTTTGAGGATTTCTACCAGTTCTGGCACCACGCTCTGAAACAGAGAAAGAACCAAAACCAATAAGAGCAACACGGTCGCCAGCTTTTAAAGCGTCAGTTGTGGCACCGATAAATGCATCAAGAGCTTTTTTAGCATCAGCTTTACTAAGGCCTGCTTTTTCGGCCATCGCATCAAGTAATTGTGCTTTGTTCATAAGGCAAAATTTTAAATAATTAATTAAGTGATTGAAAATAAATAACTTAGTTCTATGTACTTTATAAAGAATACTTTGAATTTTTTCATTGTTGTAAGGGTTGAAAGTCTTCAAACATTCAGTAAAATCAAGCGTTTCAGAGAACTTTTTTAAGTTTTAGCTAAATTCAGAAATATGTTTTAAAAAACCAAACCCTAGCACCCTTTTTTTTTAAGTAATTTCTGAAATTTTTGTCGAAAAGTGTTTTGTACTTTGAAAAATTAATCTACTTTTGCACCGCATCTGGAGAGATGGCAGAGTGGTCGAATGCGGCGGTCTTGAAAACCGTTGTACCGCGAGGTACCGGGGGTTCGAATCCCTCTCTCTCCGCAGAAATCTACCGGAATTTTTCGGTAGATTTTTTTTTGCTCAAAAGTGTTGATAACTTTTTCTGTTAAATGCTTGTTTTTATGATTGTTGTAACGGTTTTTCCGCTTATGTTAATCTTCTGTATACCGTTTGTGGAGGAATTTAACATAGATTATTTTAGCGAAATAGTGGAAATAACCCATTCAAGCATGTTGTCGGTACCTTTAGAATAGCTTTCCCAACTGTAATGAATCTTTACATCAGGTTGTATGCCCTGGTTGGCAATGCCCTGTATTTTAAAAAATCGCTTGGAGTAACACACCACAAGGTTCGAGTTTGGCAGTTTAAAAGTGTCCATGTCCTGGTAACCTGTAGGATTAGAACCGGTTTCTTCACCAATAATTTTGGCATTAAGCAGTTGTTTAAACAAGGCTGCATTGCTTGTTGCGGCAGAAAAAGTAACGCCATCGGTGAGCACATAAACTCCATTTTTCCAATCCACCGGATCGGCAAGGTTTAAGGCATAGGCCAAAACCAGTCCGGTGTACAAATCGCCGCCACCGTTGTTGCGCATATCAATAATTAGCTGGCGTATCTGATGTTCAAAGATATAAGTCACCAGTTCTTCGCCAATTACTTGCATATTTTCGAAGCCCGGGTATTTCTCAAAATGAATGTAAAGCGCATTGGTATTTTCTACGGGAGCAAACCAGAACGAATCAAGTGCGGCTGTTTGCGGTTTTTTTATTTGAGGAACAACGATGTTCATTTCAATGTATTCCGTATTATTCTCAGGGCGTAGAGCAGTTATTTCCTCCCTAAAAATCGGGGCATTGTCTGTTTCAAAAGTAAAGGTTGCCTTGTTGCTTTGTTTTATCAGGCCGAGTTGAAAAAGAATTTCACTGATTTTAAAATATTGGGCGGTCCTTACCATTTCTGATTGTTCGTTTTCTACAAATTGTGCTACCTGGCTAATTTTTTTGGTGGCTACCGAAATAGGACTATCACCAACCATTACCAGTTTTTTACCTAAAAGGTGACTGTATTGTTGTGTAGCTTTGACAATTCGCCAATCTCCTTCAAACCATTTTATCTCAAAAGGGAAATAGTGTTTTTCAATATTTTGCAATGAAATAGCTGTGTGCCCGTCGCCAATTTTTCGTGTCAGCTTCATAAGGTCAAGCACTATTTCCATATCTGATTTAAGTTGAATAGAGTTTTTAATCAGTTGTAATTCAGTTACAAATTCATTTTTACTAACCTTATTATAAAGGTCAATATGTTTTTTCTCTAATTCCTGATGAAAAAATTCCAGGTCGTGTTCCCATTCAGAAAGCCTGTTTTGGGCGGATATGGATAATACAAGAAAGCTAAAAATAAGCGTAAGGATGTAGGGAAATTTATTCATTACATTTTTTTAATCATTTGCAGGAAGGTTTTTATCGGTAAGTAGGTGTAGGTTTTCTGTTATTTTCTGTATATCCCAGTCCCACCATTTTAATTCTAAAAGCTTTTCAATTTCATTAGGTTTAAATCGTTTTCGTATAAGTTTTGCCGGATTTCCACCAACAATAGAGTAGGGTTCCACATCTTTAGTAACAACAGCTTTGGAGGCAATAATTGCGCCATGGCCAATTTTAACACCCGGCATAATTGTCGCCTTGTGTCCCAGCCACACGTCGTTTCCAATTATGGTATCACCTTTATTCGGATAACTTTTATTTTTCATGGCCTCTTGCCAATCGCCGCCAAATATTGCAAATGGGAACGAGCTAATGGCCTCGCTTATGTGGTTGGCACCGTTCATTATAAAAGTAACATCAGACGCAATCATGCAAAATTTGCCAATAATCAGTTTGTCACCAACAAAATCAAAATGATATTTTACGTTTTTCTCAAAATTGTAGACGTCTTCAAAATCATCGTAATAGGTGTAGTCGCCCACAATAATGTTTGGATTTTTAATAATGTTTTTCAAAAAGCAAAGGCGCTTGTAATGGGGGAGCGGAAAGATTTCGTTTTTGTCAGGTAAGCTCATTTTTTTTGTTTTTATGTTGATGCGTGTTCTTTGCTGAAACAGCAAAGAAGTGGATAAGTTTATGCGTGCCAAATTTTGGAGCTACCATATCAAAGGCCATTGCGGTTAAAAAGAATTCAACAGGCCCGAATGTTTTTTCGGCAAAAAAGGTGCGCGCAAGTGCAATGATTGCTTTTCTCAGAAAATCGGGCAGGCGAATAATTTTGGGTTTTTTGCCTGCAGCTTTCAAAGCCATTTCTGCAATTTGGCGGTGAGTAAATACTTCCGGACCTCCAACCAGCACTTCCGTTTGGTTAGAGTTAACGGCATTAAAACACACTTTTGCCAGGTCTTTTCCGTGTATCGGATTCATTTTTTTGTCTCCTTTGCCAAACAGGTATACGCTTCCGCGTTGTGCCATTTCCAAAAAGTCTTTCATGTCCGAGAAAAAACCTGTTGGGCGAATAATCGTGTATTCTAATCCGGAAATTTTCAAGCGATCCACAAAACGCTCTTTCGCTTCGCAAATTCTCAGCTCGCGCATGTTTTGCCCGTTTAATACGGCTACGTATATAAATTTTCTGACTCCTGCTTTTTGGGCTTCCTCAAGTAAATTGATGTTTGCCTGGTAATCCACATCAAGATAGCTAAGGCCATCTTTTTGGCGGGTAATACCTACGGTTGAAATTAGGGTATCAACAGTTTTTAAAACCCCTTGAAGGCTTTCGGGGCGGGTAAAATCTGTTTTAATCTTTTCCAGGTTTTCAGCAGAATATTCGTTCAGTTTTTCAGGACTGCGTGCCAGTGCTTTACCATTTAGTTTTTGATCGATTAATTCTTCTACCAAATATTTTCCGAGGTACCCGGTTGCTCCGGCAATGGCAATATTCTTTTTGTTCATCTTAAAATTCATTGCTGATGATTGTTTCAATTATTCGATTACGAAGTTTGCCGGTGTTATCTTGTTTGTTACCCAAGGTAATAATAATTCCATTTTGTTCAGGAAGAAAACCGATAAGAGAACTGAAGCCGTCAATATCGCCACCATGCCAGCAAAACGTTTTTCCGTTAACTTTACTCTTAAACCAGGCTAGTCCGAAAATGGTGCTTTCATTTGGCACTTGTCCTTCAAATATTAGTTCTTTTTCATCAGCCGAGAACCAATCGTTTCCCATTACAGCCTGACACCATTTTTCAAGGTCGCTAACTGTGCTGGTCCAACAACCGGCACCCAGGGTAATTGCCATCGGGTACTGCGATACATTCACATTTTGGTTGTAGCCTTGAGCATAGTTGGCGCCCAAAATAGTTTCAGTGCCCATTTCGGTATTCATCATGTTTAGTGGATTCAGAATTCGCGATTTTATATAGTTTTCATAGCTTTCTCCCGACAATTCTTCGATAAGTAACGCAACAATTAAAAAATTGGAATTAGAATATGCCATCGAGCTGCCTGGGGTAAAATCCAAATCATTTTCGGCAAGATAAAGCTTAATCTCTTCATATATTTCTTCCGCCGAAATTTGTTCGCCACTTTTTGCTTCCTTTTCTACAAGGGGTAGGTAATCGGGAATACCCGACTGGTGACTTAGTAAGTGACTGATAGTAATTTGATTTGCTTGAGGGAGATTGGTGTCAAAATCGCTTAAGGGCTGGTTGAAATCGGTAATCAAACCTTCGCGTTTTAGCTGAATAATACCCATGCCGGTTAGGGTTTTACTTACCGAACCTATTCTGAATTTAGTTTCTAAATCGTTTAAAATACCTGTTTCTTTATTGGCAAGTCCGAAACTCCCGCGAAAAATATCGTCTCCGTTTTTCGATATCAATACCGAACCATTAAAGCTGGCAGCTTCAAAAAAATTGAAGGCCGTAGAGTAATTTTCGATATCCGGTAACTCGTTCTCGTCACTTGTGCAGGCACTCAGAAATACGAGTGTTGCAACTAATAGGGTATGGATGTAGAATTGTGTTTTCATAAAAGTATAAAATGCTGGTTTAAGGGCTTTTTTGTTTTCGTTTTATTCAGACTAATACTGCTTTGAAGCGGAATGTTTTTGTCTTCAGCTACTGTTAGCTTTTCGATTTCAGACAGTACTTTTACCATAAGAACCACGGATGCTTTTACTTCATCAGTTTGGTTTAATGAACCTGTGATGTATGTATCCAGCTCGGGGCAATAAAACATAAACGATCCGTTGATGCCTGAGTGCCCAATGATGGTTAAATTGGGCAAGGTCGGGAACAATTTTTTGAAGGCTATTTTTCGCAAGCCAAAACCATATTCCATTCCTCGCGATTCCGGAACCCAGTTTTGCATGGATTTGAGCGTTGTTGCTGAAACAATTCTACCGGAAATAAGTGCGTGGTGAAATTTTATCAGGTCGTTGGGGGTTGAAACGATACCACCACCTGCCCAATCGGCCGACAGGCTGATATTGGCAGAAACGTCTGTTTTAGATGCATAAACTTCAGCCATGCGTGCCGTTTTTTCAATTGGTGCTGAACGTAAATGCATGTAGGTATGCTGCATTTGCAGTGGCTCGAAAAAGTTTGCTCTAAAAAAATCATGCAATGTCATTTTACTTACCTGCTCTACAATTAATCCAAGTAAAATATATTCAGTGTCAGTATAATGGTAATCCGTTCCGGGGGCAAATAGGGGCTGCATTTTCGATTTAGAAAAATCAAGAACCTCTTTCGGGATCCACATTTTATCAGGAGCAGAAAAAACAAGCTCCAATACATTTGGACTGCCGTCAATTGTTTCTCCTTCAAAATAATCGGGTAGGCCCGAGGTGTGTTGCAGAAGCTGGGCAATAGTAATTGTTTCAGAATAGTCGTTACCCATAAAAACATGTAAACTGGCTACGATCTCCGAATGTAAATAATTGCTTATTTTATCGGAGAATTGCAAAGCTCCTTGCTCGCACAAAAGGGCAATGGCGGTTGCGGTAAAAGTCTTACCGATGCTTGCGGTATAAAAAGGATTTGCTGCCGAAACAGCCTCGCCGTTTGTAAAAGTACCGCCAATAAATTCCATATTAACCGGAGCAGATGGCGAGTAAACGGCAAGAAAAGCATTATGTATATTTTCTTTTGCCAGCTCTTTCTCAAATAGCCGTTGAATCTTTTTTTGCTGTTCATCCATGCTTTTCTTTTCGCTGGTACATTGAACTAAAACGCCACAAAGAATAAAAATTACGAGCAGGCAGAATTTACATTTATCTATTATTGAAAAATACATGATTCAGCAATTTACAGTTTAAAAAGCATAACCTATAGAAAACTCTCCAAGAAAGCCATTCGAAAACGCATAATCGTCGCGAAAAACATCAATGGCATCCAGGGCTTCCTGGCTTGGGTTAGCCATTTTTATTTCATCGTAGGCATAACCATAACCCAATGTGAAATTCAGAGTAAACCCGCTTTTCCAAATCCAGCGTTTACCAACATTAAGGCCGATGGTACATTCCGGGAGTTTAAAATCAAACTCGCCCGATTCCAGGGTTCCATCGCCTTTAATTTTGCGGTAGCGCGTATAAGCTCCGGCATACCACGAGTTTAAGCCTCCTCCAAAATGGTAGCGGTAATTAAGTATAACGGCTTTACCGCTCGATTCAATATTGGCATCAGAATAAGTGTTGGGGATGGTTTCTAAATCGCCGCGTAAAACCAGTCCGTGGTTCTCGCCAAACAGGTGCTCAACATTAGCCGAATAAAATCCAAATGCCACGCCTCCCGGACAAACATTAACAGCTGTTTTGGCCGGGCTTATCCATTTTTCTTTACTTGTTGTCGTTTTGTTTTCATGGCTTTGGGCTTTTGTTGTAGTGGCAATAGTAAGCAATAAAATGGCAGTAATTAGCAAAAATACCGGTTTAGTCGATACTGACTCTTTTGTTGTTCTTGTTTCCTTTTTCATGATGTTTAATTTTTGTTTTGAATGAATTAACTATTGTTCTCTGTTTTGTTGTTATCGTTTGACGATACAAAGATGAGAAACAAAAAAGAGTCATTCGTCCGAAATTGTAATTCCGTACCATTTGGTGAGATTCCGTACTCTTATGAAATCCGGGACTTGTACCACAAAAGGGAAAGAAGTTATTGTTTAACTGTTTTTAGCCAACTGCCGGGTGTTTGATTTTCTACCTTTTTAAAGTAAGCATTAAATACCGTTTTTGAATTAAAACCACTTTCGTAGGCCAGGCCTAAAAGGGTGAGGTGTGAATTTTTAGGATCGAGCGCCAGTTTTTTGAAATGATCTAATCGAAACTGGTTGATGAACTCGTTAAAATTCATGCCCGTTTTTTCGTTGATAAGGTAAGAGAGTTTGTTGGGGTGAACATTAAAAGATTCAGCCAGTGTGCGCAAATTCAGCTGTGGGTTCAGAAACGGCTGTTGAGTTTTTATTATCTGAATTAACTCTTCTAACTGTTTATTCTCTTCCGTAAAATTGTCATCATACGAATTATTAGTTTCTCTCGTTACCTCTATTTCGTCATCAAGCTTAAAGTTTGAAATATGTAATTTATGGAAAGCATCAAATTTGTGTAAGGGGTGAAAAGAGGGGTCTTGTCTGAAATTGATAATTTGTCCGCGCTTTTGTTCGACGTATTTGCCCAAAAGCTCCAATGCTTCCTGTTGATGATCGGTATTTGCCAATGCAAAAAGTTCATACGGAACCAGTTGTTGTTTATCCTCTGCAACGGTTTGCCATTTTTTTAATGTACTTGCCGGCAGGGTTTTCTTTCCTTTGTTACGAATGTTAAAATAGAGTTTTTTTACATCGGCGTTTGGCGTGTTGCTTATTGCTGCTTCAAACTCATCTTCTTTGTTTAGCCAGATAAGGCATAAAATACGAAGCTCGGCAGCCAATAAAAAATCAGGATTTATTACCAGCGCTCTGTCTACCAGTTGTAAAGCGTTTTCGAACTTGCTTTGGTAATAATTGATGTGCGCTAAGGTGTAAAGATGGTTTGCTGAAAGCGGATCAACTGTCATGGCTTTTTGAATATAGGCTTCAGCTTCATCAAAATAACCATGCGATTGCAGCAGTTCGGCCATGGCTTCCAGGCCATCGGTATAAGTCGGATGTTGATTCAGCATGTTAGCCAGTTGTTTGTAGCTTGCGCTAAAATCCCACTCCATCCAAAACGAACGCCCAATAAACGACAGGCCGTATTCGGGAAGCGATTTGTCCAGGTCGCTGGCAATCATGAAATTTTTAATAGCCAGTTCAAAGCCCTTTTCTGCAGGCATATAACCCCATGCTGCCAGTAATCCATAACTTTGTACCAATCCGTAATAAGCCCGTGCGTATTCCGGGTCGAGCTGTATGGCTGCTTCATAATATTTTGTAGCTTCTGCTATGGAGGGGGCGTCCCACTTAAGCTGCAAGAAATGGCCTTTTAAAAAGAGTTCATAGGCTTGTGTATTTTTTGTAGCTTTTTTTACCAGCGACTCCTGAATGTTAAAATGCCCGAAGTTGTCGCGAATCTGGTTGGCTATAAGCAAGCTTATTTCATCTTGTAAGGCAAAAATATCTTCAATTTCACGATCGAAGTTTTGCGACCAGAAATGAATACCATCAAGAGCATTTATTAACTGAGCAGTAATACGAACGCGTTTATTCACCCGCCGTACACTGCCTTCTAAAACCGATGCCACACCAAGTTGCGAAGCTATTTCGCGCACATCGGTATTTTTACCTTTAAATGCAAACGACGAAGTTCGGGCAATCACCTTTAACCCGTTAACTTTTGTAAGTGCATTTATTATCTCTTCGGTTATTCCATCGCTGAAATATTCATTCTCAGGATCAGCACTCATGTTAACAAAAGGCAGAACAACTATGGATTTCTCATTTAACATTCGGGACCTTTAATCATTTATTCTTGTTGCTGTTGACAATAACAGTTTCCATTTTAACAAAGAAAATCATTCTAAGTTGATTAAGCCCCCTAGTTTTAGTAATAAAACAGTTTAAATAGAAATTTGCTTTGTTTTGGAAAGCGAAGCAACAAGCAGATAAATAATCAAAGATGCACTAATTCCAAATATATTTGCATCGAGGTTTAACGGTAGGGGAACTCTTAAAAGAATGAGCAGTAATGTAACAGAGCCTCCCGTTAGCATGGAGAATAGTGCGGCAATTTTGTTTGGTCTCTTTGCAAAAAGAGCTGCCAGTACCGGAATAATCATTCCTGAAACCATAAAAGAATAGGAGTGAAGCATGAGTTCAAGAACGCTTGTCATTTTTAATGCCAACAGCAGAGCAATGGTGCCAATTATCAGGGTAAGTACCTGCGACAACCGAAGACTGTTTGTTCTGTTATGCATACGAAAAACATCGGTAAGTAAGTTACCGGAAGCGGCCATCAGGCAGCTATCGGCGGTAGACATTATGGCCGAAAAATAGGCCGAAAGAACAATGCCTAAAAATCCAACAGGCAGAACTGTTTTTAGTAAAACCGGTAGTCCCATTTCTGCATCAAGATTGGTAGCATTGTAACCGGGCAAAAGTTGATTTTCCATAGCAACACGAGCAAACATTCCAAGCATTACCCCAATAAAAGCCATTAGCGGATATTCAAATAAGCCGGCAATAAACCACCCGCGTTGTGCTGTTTGTGTATTCTTTGATGCATATATTCGTTGGTAAAGCGTCATACCGATAAACCAAATCGGAATAATGGTAAACATCCAGTTAACGATTTGCTGCCACGAAATTGCTCGAAGCGATAAAAAGTCGGGCTCGAGCGTATTTACAATGGCATTGTAGCCACCAATTTCGTAATAGGCAAAGGGTAGCCCAATAAAAATTAGGCCAATCATAAGTATAATCCACTGAATGGTATCGGTATAGATTACCGCTTTTAACCCCCCTAAAACAGTGTATACAACCGCTATTGTGCCCATTATTAAAAGGGCATTATTCAAACTCAGTCCATTAAACGTTGATGCTGCCAGCTTTGCGCCTGCAAGTATTTGCGAGCTGGTAAATCCGAGGTAACCGATAGCTGATATGAGCCCTGCAATTAAGGCGACCCGTTTATCAAAAATAAACTCCAGAAATTGCGGGAACGACAGAAAGCCCTTGCGCCGGGCCAGGCCAGCAACCTTTGGAATAAGTAAAACGGCACTCAGCCAGGCACCAAGCAAACCGGTAAATAGAAGCCAGCTACCTGATAGCCCCATTGTAAATCCCAGGCCTCCGAGACCAATTGAAAAGCCACCTCCAACGTCTGTGGCAACCACCGATAATCCGATGTGAATACTGCTGAGTTTTCTTCCGCCAACAAAATAATCATCCGTATTTTTATTTTTTCGAAGAAAATAAACTCCAACACCAAGCATGGCGGTTAAGTAGATGCAAAAAATTGACAGATCAATCCAGCCCATTATTTGATATCGACATTAAGCTTAAGGTACGACGATTGATCGACATGTTTTATCAAGCCTTTTTGCATTAAGGAGTAAATTGATTCCTGCCCCTTTGCTGTTGGCAGTTTTAATTCTTTAATAATATCGCCATAAATGTATTTTCCATTGCTTTTAAGGAAAAGTAGTATGGCTTTTTCAAATGGATTTTTAATTTTTTTAATTTCAATTGTTTCTTGTTCTCTCATAAATGTTTTCTTCTCCAATTTTATTTTTTGTTATGGGTTAATTCGTTGTATCTGTTGCAGTTTTTCCAACCTTTTAAGCCCCGGTTACAGAATACATTCCTGAAAATGGGTAAAGGAACATCATTAAACTTTTGCTCGCCTTTATAAAGTGGACAAGTTTCTGCAAAGTGACAACGGTTTCCAAGATTCATATCAAATGTGTTTATACAAAACGTTCATACTTTCTATTTTTCCGGCAATGTGTGTGTTTTTTATTAGGGTGCCCGAATAACAGTAGTTCAATTTTAGAAATGTTTTATTCATGCCAATTGAGTTTAGTCGGGCAATCGTATAAAGCGTTTTTATTCCTTGTTTTTTCATTTCCTTTTCAATAGAATTCAGCAGTAATACCGATAATTTACGGCCACGGTGTTGTGGAAGGGTGGCAAAATCAGTCATTTCTGCATTTTTGCCCTGCACGTCAACTTCTGCCGAAGCTAGTGCTACGAGTTGTCCCTCGGTTACGGCTCCATAATATTGGGTGCCGTTTTCTATTGATTTTAAAATAAATCCCGGATTGTATATCGGAAATGGGTAGGTTATAAAAACTTCGCGGTAAATCTCCGTAATTCGCTGAGAATCTTCTTTGTCCAGTCTGCGTACTGTAACATTAGGCACTTCAATTTTATCAGGAGCAGGTGCTGTGTTACTTTCTTCAAGCATTTTACTGAGGTCGCTGAGCCGGTCTGTTTCGATGTTTAGTAAACGGTCGGAACTCAAAAATTTCGAAACAAAAAATGCCGATTCTTTATTCCCGAAAAATGCTGGTATTTGTGCTTCAGGTAAAAATCCGTTTGAAAGAAATTGGGGTGCAGCATAAGCCGGTATTTTGCAAAATATTTTTGTATATCCGTTTTTTCGCGCCAAATCGTTTATTTCCTGAATTATAGTGGGACAATCTTTTTTATCCAGTTTCATCAGGTAAACGCGTTGGTTTAATTGTCCGTGTTGTATAATGCTTCCGTTTCCAATAGTTTCAATTTTATCCTGCATCTTCTTCCCTCCTTGTCATTCGTTCATTGTCTTCGGGTATTAAAGAAATTGCATCATCAGAGTCTGATAATAGTTTTTCAATACCAATTGCTTCTGTTTCATCAACTTCTTTAAGATTTAGATCCAGATTGCAGTCTTCGCAGTTTCTGTCGCACATTTTTGTTTCGTAACTGTCTGGTTCCTTGTAAGTTGTTATTACTCCTTCGTAGTTGCGTAAAACCACTTTATTTGTCGACCAGGAAATAATATAGTTAGGCATTACCGGAATTTTACCTCCGCCCCCGGGGGCGTCAATAACATAGGTTGGTCGTGCAAATCCGCTGGTATGGCCTATTAAACTTTCCATAATTTCAATACCTTTTCCAATTGGAGTACGAAAATGTGATAAGCCTTCCGAAAGGTCGCACTGGTATAAGTAATATGGACGCACACGGTTTTGCACCAATTTATGAAGTAGTGATTTCATAATTCTAGGACAATCGTTAACGTCGGCTAAAAGAACCGACTGGTTGCCCAGAGGGAAACCTCCATTTGCTAGTTTTGAAAGTGCTTCTTTTGCAGAGGAAGTAATTTCGTTGGGATGATTAAAATGGGTATTTATCCAAAGTGGATGATATTTTCTTAAAATGTCAACAAGTTTGTCGGTAATGCGGTAGGGCAAAACTACAGGCATTCTTGTTCCTAAACGAACAATTTCAACATGAGGGATTTTAGTAATCTCACTCAGTAGCCAATCGATTTTATCATCGGGCAACATTAAGGGGTCGCCACCTGATAAGAGTACGTCTCTAACCTGTGGGGTGTTGGCGATATAATCGATCCCTTTTTTTAGTTGCTCTTTTGACGGCACATAGTCGATGTCGCCAACTTTTCGTTTACGCGTACAATGGCGGCAATACATGCTGCAAATGTTGCTTACATGAAACAACACTCTGTCAGGATAGCGATGAGTTATGCCTTCCACCGGGCTGTCACTGTCTTCTGATAGGGGATCTTCCAATTCCGACTTTAAGGTTACCAATTCTTCAATACCCCCAAAACATTGTTTAAATACGGGGTCGTTTTTAAAATCATTTCTATTAATTAACGAAAGGTAATACGGTGTAATTGATAATGGAAACTTTTCAAATGTTGTTATTAGTTGCTTTCGTTCTTCCCCTTCAAACTTAACGCCTAAAAGTTCTTCGAATTTCTCAATGCTCTTAATTGAATGTTTAAGCTGCCATCTCCAGTCTTTCCATTTTGATAGTCGTGCTTCGTCTTCAATCTGATGTGCAATTGTCTGTTGTCTGTTGTTGTAAATCATATTTATTAAATTCCTCAAAAAAAATGCGTTTTTATATAAATCGTGGTTTGGTAGAATTACAAAGTACGTCAGCCTGCTTTAGCTCAGGGGAGGGGTGTAATGTTTTAGTCTTCTGGTCTTTAATGACTGTTTGAATGGGTGTTCTTCTAGCCTTGTAATTGCCGGTTCTGCCAATTCTTGTTTTGTAAACAATGTTATTTTCATGCCTAATAGTTTCTATGCGAACAAAAGTATAAAAAAATGTGGGCATGCAAATTCAACTTTGTGTTAAATCTATTGTTAATATTGAATTTACATAATGCTAATACAATTTGAGATTATTAATAATATATTTGTAAATTGAAATTAATTTCTATAGAAATAAAATATGAGTCGATTAATAATAGCATCAAACCGCTTGCCGGTAATGATTGACAGAAGTGAAGAAGGAATGACGATAACACCCAGTGCGGGTGGCCTGGCAACAGGATTAAAATCATATCATAAAGGCAGCGACAGTGTATGGATTGGCTGGCCGGGTGTAATGCCTAAAAATAAAAAAGAAGCCGATGAAGTAAGTAATTTGTTAAAAACAGAACAATGTTTACCCGTTTTTTTAAACGAAGATTTGATTACGAATTATTACGATGGATTTAGCAATGCAACCCTTTGGCCATTGTTTCATTACTTTACCGAGTTTGCAGAGTTTAACGAAACTTTTTGGGAGGCATATTGTAAAGTAAATGAACTTTTTGCAGAGGCCATTATTGCCAATGCCGAAGAAAATGATGTGGTTTGGGTGCACGATTACCAGTTATTATTGTTGCCCAATATTTTGCGCGAAAAACGACCGGATTTAACCATCGGTTTCTTTCTGCATATTCCTTTTCCTTCATATGAATTAATTCGGATTTTACCCTGGCGCGAGGAAATAGTTAACGGACTGCTCGGTGCCGATCTGATAGGTTTCCATACCTATGATTATGCACGCCATTTTATTAGTTCCGTAAAGCGTTTGCTGGGGTATGATGTTGATTTTAACCAAATAAAACTTGATGGACGGCAGGTGTTTATTGATGTGTTTCCGATGGGAATTGATTATAAAAAGTTTGAAACGCATGCGCTCGAAATTCAAACAAAACCGGTTCAGGAACGCTCAAAAGAACACCAGGATATTGACCGGTTTTTATTAAGTATGCCCGACCGAAAGTTGATTTTATCTATTGATCGTCTGGATTATACCAAGGGAATTCCGCAGCGTCTGAATGCTTTCAGGTATTTTCTTGAAAAACATCCTGAGTACAGAGAAAAAGTATCGTTGATAATGCTGACTGTACCATCTCGAACCGATGTAGAACAATACCAGAATCTTAAAAACGAGGTAGATGTGCTTGTTGGCAACATTAATGGCGAATTTGGTACATTAAACTGGAATCCCGTAATCTATTTTTATCGTTCTGTTCCTTTCGAAAACCTGATCGAACTTTACAGCTCGGCAGATGTGGCCTTGCTTACTCCATTACGCGACGGAATGAACCTGGTAGCCAAGGAGTATTTGGCATCAAAAGTAAACCATAAAGGGGTATTAATTTTAAGCGAAATGGCCGGCGCATCAAAAGAACTCGGTGAGGCAATTGCGGTAAATCCGAACAATATTCATGATACTGGAGATGCTATTTACAAGGCTTTAACAATTTCGGAAACCGAGCGCGAAAAGGCCATAACCACGATGCAGAAGCGCATTAAACGTTACGATATTCACAAGTGGGCTTCAGAGTTTATGACAGCCTTGCATAATACCATCGAAAAACAATCGGAACACCACGCACGAAAAATTACAGCATCTATAAAAAGCAAAATAGTTAATGAGTTTGCAAAAGCTCAATCAAAAGTGTTGTTTTTAGATTACGACGGAACACTTCAACGTTTCTTTGCCAATCCGCAATCGGCAGGGCCCGACGAGGAACTGTACCAACTTTTAGATGAGGTTGCAGACCAAAAAAATACCACACTGGTATTGGTTAGCGGGCGCGACAGAGAAACTTTTAATCGCTGGTTTGGAAATAGAAAGTATACTTTGATTGCTGAACATGGCGCCTGGCTGCGTGAGGTTGGAAAAGGCTGGATGGAAAGAAAACCGGTACATAACGAATGGAAAGATAATATTATGCCCGTGTTGGAATCTTATGTTGATCGTACACCGGGTAGTTTAATAGAAGAAAAAACCTATTCGTTGGTTTGGCATTACCGAAAAGCCGATATTGAATTGGGTGTATTAAGGGCACTTGATTTGGTACATGATATTTCGAATCTGATTATTAACCAGGATTTAGAAATTTTAGAAGGGAAAAAAGTAATTGAAATAAAGGTTTCGGGTATAAATAAGGGCATGGCAGCCAGCGATTTTATTCATGAAAAACCGGCTCAGTTTATTTTAGCAATGGGCGATGATTGGACCGATGAATTTTTGTTTAAAGAATTACCCGAAAACGCACACACGGTAAAGGTGGGTACCGAAAATTCAGCAGCAAAATATTACCTGAATAATTACAAGGAAGTAAGAGCGTTTTTATCGGAGCTTGTAAAATCATAGTTAAAAATTAAACTGATTTCGTGCTTTCTTATTATTCTCATTCAAATTTAGCTAGGTTGCGCTTATGGATAATTTGAACTACGCAATAATTGGAAATTGTAAAAGCGCTGCACTTGTATCTGAAAAGGGCTCGATTGACTGGTGTTGTTTACCCGACTTTAATTCATCGTCGGTTTTTGCAAAAATACTGGATGAAATAAAGGGGGGGAGCATGGAGTTTTTGGTTGACGATAGCTATAAGATCAGCCAAACCTATATCAGAACCACCAATATTGTTTCAACATTATTTAAAAACCACGACTCGTGTTTTGAAGTGATAGATTTTATGCCACGCTACAAAACCAACGAGTTTGGTTATTTTACACCACCCGAAATTATTAGGTATATAAAATATAAATACGGGAAACCGGTATTTAAAATCAGGTACAACCCCAAGGTGGAATATGCACGTTTTAAAACAAGATTAGTGGATGATGAGGAGTATATAAAATGCTACACTACAGAAGGCGATTACGACTCATTGTATCTCTATACTGATCTGGATAAACAATCCATTTTAAATGAAGAAGAGATTCAATTAACAGAAAATGCTTTTTTACTGGTATCCTACGATCAAAAATTATTGAATCAAACTCTGGACAGGCAGTACCTTAAACTTCAGAAAACGAAAGTATACTGGCTTGAATGGGCCAACAAACTAACTTCGTTTATAAAATACAATAACCAGATTGTAAGAAGTGCGCTGGTTTTAAAGTTGTTGAGTTATGATAAATCGGGGGCGGTGTTGGCTGCGGCAACTACATCTTTACCCGAAACAATTGGCGAGGAGCGCAACTGGGATTATCGTTTTTGCTGGATACGCGATGCATCAATGGTTATAAAAGTGATGTCGGGTTTAGGGCATCTGAATACCGTTAAAAGATTTATGCGTTTTATAATCGATATTATTCCCGACAAGGATGAGAAAATTCAGATTATGTACGGCATAAACCGTGAAAAGAAATTGGAGGAAGAGACTCTGGAGCATCTTTCGGGGTATCAAAATTCTTATCCGGTACGTATTGGGAATGCGGCCTATCTGCAAAAACAAAACGATATTTATGGAATACTGATGGATGTTATTTACCAACAGTTAACCGAGTTTAAAATATCGCTTGAAGACAGTGAGGCCTTGTGGACTATTGTTCGCAGTATTGTTAAAACGGTTGCCAATAACTGGACAAAACCCGACAAAGGAATTTGGGAAATCAGAACAGAAGAAAAACATTTTACTTTCTCAAAAGTTTTGTGCTGGGTAGCTATCGACCGAGCTATAAAAATTGCCGATTTTATTCATAAGGAAAAATATAAAGAAGAATGGCAAGCGCTGGCCGACACCATACAACAAGATATATTTGAAAATGCCTGGAATGAAACAGTTGGGGCTTTCACCCAGTTTTATGGCTCTACCGATCTTGATGCATCAACGCTATTAATGGAACCTTACGGTTTTATTGATGCAAAAGACAAGCGTTATGTAAAAACGGTACAGGCAACAGAAGAGGAGCTTTGTGTTGATGGCCTTATGTACAGGTATAAAAATAAGGATGATTTTGGCTTGCCAAGTTCGTCGTTTACTATTTGTACGTTTTGGCTCATTAATGCCTTAAACGCCATCGGCAAACGCAAAAAAGCCACTGGCTTGTTCGAGCAACTGCTTTCTTATAGTAACCATGTTGGATTGTTTAGCGAAGATATCGATTTTAAAACCAAACGCTTGCTGGGGAATTTTCCGCAGGCATACTCGCATTTGGCATTAATTGAAACGGCTATAAACCTGGCCAAGGGTGAAACAACCGAAGATGAACAGATATTAGACGCAATTCATTAATTCAATTTAAATTACAAAGTTTGTTGTGTTTCGTCATTTGTTTCCAGCTCTGAATCAATAGTGATTAGGGGAGAGGCTTCAACCTGTTCAATATCAAGAATCCTGACCAGGGTATTTAATCCGGCCTCCACTGTCTCCAGCTCTTTTTCGTTAAGCTGTAGTAGCTTTTTCGATAATTCTTCGTGCAAAAGTGCGGGAATAGAGCTTAGCAGCTTATCGCCTGCGGAGGTTAAGGCAATATTTACTACACGTTTATCGCCCGATTTTGGGAGCCGTGCCAGGTAGCCTTTTTTTTCCAGGCGGTTAATTATGCCACTAACGGTGCTGGGATTCAAGTTTAAAAACTTCCTTATTTCCCCTTGCGTGGATTGATAGTTGGGCGAATCGTGTACATAGTTCAAACATAACACCTGTGGTATGCTTACTCCGTGTTCCTTCTGAATTTTTTTAGATTCAATATCTACAGAACGAACAATCTTCCTGATTTTTATTAAAATATCTGTGGTCTCCATTTTGCTCTGTAATCCTATTTTTTGCTAATATATTAAGAAAATATTTGCTTGCGCATAGTAATGCTGCTTATCGGTAGTTGTACAATAAAAAATAGCAGAACTTAGTTATTTTCGTAAGTTGCACATTCGAAAAAAAATGATTACAGGGCAAAACCGGAAAATAATTCATGTTGATATGGATGCTTTTTTTGCATCGGTTGAGCAGCTTGACCATCCGGAGTTGCGGGGAAAACCGGTGGCTGTTGGCGGAACAAGCGACCGTGGTGTGGTTGCTGCAGCCAGCTACGAGGCTCGTAAATTCGGAGTTCGATCTGCCATGTCGTCGAAAGTGGCAAAACGCAAATGCCCCGACCTTATTTTTGTAAAACATCGTTTCGAGCGCTACAAACAAATCTCTACTCAAATCAGAAGTATTTTTTTGGAATACACCGATTTGGTAGAACCACTGTCATTAGATGAGGCTTACCTTGATGTTACTTATGCCAAAAAAGGATTACCCTCGGCAACGCTTATTGCAAAAGAAATACGGACACGAATACTGGAAGAAACAGGTTTAACTGCTTCGGCGGGGGTGTCGTATAATAAATTTCTGGCAAAAGTGGCTTCCGATATCAATAAGCCAAATGGCATGTTTGTGGTAACTCCGGCTATGGCAAATGATTTTATTGATAGGCTGGAAATTCGAAAATTTTTTGGTATTGGAAAAGTTACCGCAAAAAAACTGAACGAAATGGGGGTGTGGTATGGCCGCGATTTAAAATTGATTGAACGGCTGGAACTAAGCCGTATGTTTGGCAAAGCCGGTAATTATTATTACGATATTTGCCGGGGCATAGATAATCGCGAGGTGCAACCCTCGCGCGAACGAAAATCGATTGGAGCAGAGAATACCTTCAGCCATGATTTATTTCTAACGGATGATTTGGAAAACGAGTTGGTGCAAATTGGCGAAAAAGTGTGGGGAAGGGCTCAGCGGGCAACGGTTAAAGCCAAAACCTTAACCCTAAAATATAAATACGCCGATTTTGAACAACATACCAGAAGTATTACTCTGGAGCCTTATTTTGTTACCAAACAACAATTTATTGATGAAAGCCGTGCACTGCTTAATGTTGAAGGTGGTTTTATAAAAGGCATCCGATTGTTAGGGTTAACCTTGTCAAATTTTACAAACGAAGAAGACAAGCAGGGGAGCATTCAACTTACCATCGATTTTTGATTCTGTTTGTTAAAATCTCTGTTTTGATTTGCAATATTTCAACGAACTCCCGTATCTTACCCTTCAATTAATAAACACCGCAAATTGGCCGACTGCGATAAAAAAGTACGACTTACAGTTTCGGTGTACTCACATTTTTATTATGAAACGAATTAAACGCTTTTTTCTGCTACTGATTCTTTTGGCTATAATTACTTATTTGCTGGGGCCCAAACCACCAAAACCCGAGTTAAATAAAGATTTGCCATCGCTATCGGCAAGTATTGCCAATATCGAAACATTTGTGAAACGAAAAGAAGCAGCTTTTTCAATTAAGCCGGATAATGAATCGAGAATAATATGGGCAAACGATAGCCTGAAAGAACGTACCGGTTTTTGTGTGCTTTACCTGCATGGATTTTCAGCATCGTGGTACGAAGGCTACCCTGCGCATGAACGTTTTGCCAGTTATTTTGGGTATAATTTGTATGTGCCACGTTTACACGACCATGGCTTGATAACTGAAGATCCGTTACTGAATATGACCCCCGATGAACTTTATGCCTCGGCAAAAGAAGCATTAATGGTTGCCCGTAGTTTGGGTAAAAAAGTTATTATAATGAGTACTTCAACCGGAGGAACACTGGGGTTGAAATTGGCGGCTGATTTTCCGGAATACGTTGATGCCCTGATTCTTTATTCCCCGAATATTAAAGTCCGGAATAGTTCGATGGCCTTGTTGTCAAAACCCTGGGGCCTGCAAATCGGAAGAAAAGTAATGAAAGGAAAATACCGGATTTCTGAAGATGACCCGGAATCGGAAGCTTGTCAGTACTGGAACTGTAAATACCGGGTAGAAGCCCTGGTTTATTTGCAACAACTGGTAGAAGCCACCATGACAAAAGAAACCTTTAGCCGGGTAACGGCACCTGTATTTTTAGGCTATTACTACAAAGATGCAGAGAACCAGGACGAAACAGTTAGTGTTGATGCGATGCAAAAAATGTTTGATGCCCTGGGAACACTACCGGCGAAAAAAGTAAAAAAGGCATTTCCGGAGGCCGGAGATCACGTTATTGCCTGCGAATTAACCTCAGGAAGTGTTGAAAATGTAATTGCCGAAACAATTCGCTTTGGAGAAGGCATTCTTGGGATTAGCCCAGCCCGTTAGCAATGGTTCTTTAATGAACTGTCAGGTGCAGTTTATCAGGAAATTTGAGCAGCTGCTTCTTCATCTAAAAACCAGGTAAGCGTTCCGTTTGCCGGCGAAATATAGTACGCAGGTAGCAATTGTGCAGCATCGTTGTCGTTCATAATTTCAGCAACACGTAGTGCTTTGTTTGCTCCTGTAACCATAAAAAATACGCGGTTGGCATTGTTTAATACATTGCCGGTTATGGTAATACGTTTTTGTCCTGTTATGGGATGAACGGCAACTGCACAGCTCTGTTCGTGCTCAAAAAGTTCCAGCTGATCAGGAAAGATGGAGGCAGTATGGCCGTCGTCGCCTAATCCCAGAATAATTAAATCGAAAACAGGATCTTCTCCCCTGGAGTTTAACGTTGTTTCCAGCTCCTCCGAGTAGCGTAATGCTTCTGCTTCCGGTTCATTTTCGCCTTTAATACGGTGAATATTGCTTTTCGGGATATTTATAGTAGAGATGAGGTAATCCACCGTCATTTTGTAATTGCTTTGTTCATCGTTGGGAGGAACACAACGTTCGTCGCCCCACCACAAATGAATACGTTGCCATGGGATTTGGTCGGCATACTTTTTACTGATTTTTTTAAAAAGACCTTTTGGCGAGTTTCCTCCCGAAAGAGCAATATCAAAAATTTCCTGATTCGAATTATGAACCATTTTGATAATCTCTTTAGCAATGGCCTTGTAAACATTTTTCTTTTTCGAAAATATTTTTACTTCAGTAAAGGTTTCCATAGTTATTTGTTTATAGCTTGTACACAAATATATGCAGATTATAGTTCACAATACAAACCATCGTTTGTTAAATTTTTGCAAGGGTAGCGCCAATTGCCATTAACAATAAGCTTGTCCGTGTCTTCAGGTCCCCAACTTCCGGCAGGATAGCCGTAAATGGGTATTTCCGGATTGGTATCCCAGGCATTTATAATTGGCTGAACAAATTCCCAGGCGGCCTCAACAGCATCGCCCCGAGCATAAAGTGTTGCATCGCCCTGCATACAATCCAGTAAAAGGCGTTCGTAAGCGGCCGGAACTTTCTTGTCGGCCAAATCAGAATAATGGAAATCCATGTTTACGGTTTGTACCTTAAAACCGGCTCCCGGTGTTTTCATTCCAAATTTTAAAAGTATCCCTTCATCAGGTTGAATACGAATTATCAATTGGTTGTTTCCGCCTGTTCCGGTATCTCCAAATAAATGGTGAGGGACTTTTCTGAAATGAATAACGATTTCAGTTACGCGGGTAGGCAGTTTTTTGCCCGTTCTGATATAGAATGGAACACCCGCCCAGCGCCAGTTGTCGATAAAAAACTTCAGCGCCACAAAGGTTTCTGTTCTCGAAAATTTGGCAACGCCGGGCTCTTCGCGATATCCGTTTATTTTTTGATTGTTAATATGCGATGCGGTGTACTGGCCACGAATAACATACCTCGAAACCTCATTCTCGCGAATGGTTCGCAAGGATTGAAAAACTTTGAGAATCTCGTTTCTTATGGCATTGGCCTCAACTACAACCGGAGGTTCCATGGCTACAAAACCTGCCACCTGAAGCAAATGGTTTTGCAGCATATCGCGCATAGCCCCTGAATTGTCGTAATAACCACCCCGGCCTTCAACGCCAAGGCTTTCCGCCGATGTTATTTCCACCCGCTCAATGTACCTGCGGTTCCAAAGAGGTTCAAAAATACCATTCGAAAAACGGGTTACCAACATGTTTTGTACGGTTTCTTTTCCCAGGTAATGATCGATGCGGTAAATCTGTTCTTCTTCAAAATAATTTAAGAGTTGTTGGTTTAATTCTTTTGCCGAGTTTAAATCGGTGCCAAAAGGCTTTTCAACAATTAAACGTCTGAAGTATTTTTCCGACCGGGTAAGGCCGTTTTCGCATAACAAGCGGGGAATTACCGGATATAACGAGGGGGGAGTAGACAAATAAAAAATGTAGTTGGCTGTTATGCCAAGTTTGTTTGATAATTTGTCAAGCCTTTCTTTTAACGGAACAAAGTCGTTGGCAGAATTATTCTGAACAGATTGATAAAATAAAAGTTCCTTGAAGGCGTCCAGCTGCTCATTATCCAGAAGAAAGTCGTTGGCAAGATTTCTGAAATCTTCATCAGACAGCGCTGATCGGGAAGCCCCCAGAACAGCAAACTTTTGGGGTAACAGCTTTTGCCTGTACAGTTCAAAAAGGGCCGGTATCAGTTTGCGTTTTGTTAAATCTCCTGATGCTCCAAAAATGATGAGTATTTGATTTTCTGCTTTATTCATAATCATGTTTTATTGTTGAAAACAGTACACCAGCACATTGTCCTTTATTATTCGGAACGACAATCCGAAGGTTATAATTCCATCGGGATAAATAAGTTTACCCGAGAATTCGCATTGTTGCCGGTAGTTAAATGGTGGTATAATAATTTGTTCGTTAAACTGAACGCCTTGTATACCCGCACATTTAAAAATAGCTTCTTTGGCCGACCAAAGCAAAATTTTCAGGAACTGAGGGTCGTCTGATTGTTGTAAAAAACTAGTTTCAGAAGGATGCACAAAACGCTTAACAACTCGATCGATATTACGGTTTATTTGTTCCACATCAATCCCGATGTTTTTTTTCGATAAATAAACTGTTGCCAGTGTGGCCGAATGCGATATGCTGATATTTAAGGATTTCGGGTTTAATACAGGTTTGCCACTCGGTTGCAGGTAACTGATTTCGCCTGGTTCAGGTAAAAGATGTTGCAGCAACAGGCGGCTGGCGACAAATTCCTTTTGTCTTTTTTCAAATTTAAAGGAAGCCAATTGGTCTTTTTCGTTTTGGCTAAGTTTACATTGCCTGGCAAGATCGCCGGCAGTTTCGCTTAATTCCCAAATACCAATAAGTCCGTCATTATTTTCTATTTTATCAATTAATGGCATTCGTTCCAGCTTGTGGTTTCAATTAAATGAATAATGTCTGGCTCAAAAAAGTTGATTACGGGCTGCAGAGAATCGATGTCGGGAACCTCGCGAATATAAAAAGCACCGCGTAGAAAGTGATTGGTACTATCGGTAAGAAAAAACTGCATAGGTGAGGCGGCATTGCCTTCAATAGAATAAATGGTGCCATAAACCTTTTGCCTGGGATTCAGAAAAAGGCGTTCGTCAATAGCATCAGCTTTTATGGTGTGTTTGTAGGCAAGCGAGCGGGTTTCTTCCATCAATTCCATCAAAAGCGAATTCCGGGCTTCTTTTTTTCCATTTAATTGGTAGTATGATAGATGAACCTCAACTTTGTTCTCAGGCACCGATACGTTAATCCAATTGGGTTTGTTTAAGTTTCGTTTGTCTTTTTCTATCCGGGCATAGGCCGGAATCTCAAATTTATACGGATACGATCCTGTAATTTCAGCATACGTTTTTTCGGGAAAATCAATTCGAAAATAGCCACGGGGTTTTGGGGTGTAACTTTCTTTGCAGCTGACTAATAGAAATACAATAAAAAAGAAACTTAAAATTCGCAGGCTTACTTTTCTGAGGTTGTTATTCAACACAAAAAAAGGTAGAAAATGCATGTTTTTAGTTCGTGTATTGTGTGTTATAAATTTAATCATGCTTATTTCTGAATTACTTTTTCCTGTATTCGCCAATTACTACTTTTATTTGTTTTATTCGTCGATTATCAACTTCTTCAATTGTAAAGGCAAAATTTTTGCATTTTACTTTTTCTTTTAACGTAGGAATTTCCCCTTTTATTTCAAGGATTAGACCGGCGAGGGTATCTGCATCACCTTTAACATCGTCAAAAATAGTGTCGTCGCAATTCACAATTTTATAAAAATCGCCCAGTAGCACCTTTGCATCAAACAGGTAGCTATCGTCTGATAGTTTGGTAAAGAAATTTTCTTCCTCATCAAATTCATCAGTAATATCGCCTACTATTTCTTCCAGAATATCTTCAAGGGTAACAATACCCGAAGTGCCGCCATACTCATCAACAACAATAGCCAGGTGGATTTTATTTTTCTGAAACTCTTCGAGTAACGAACTTATCTTTTTTGTATCGGGTACATAAAAAGGTGGCCGAATTAGAGTTTGCCATTTAAACGATTTGGTTTTATGGCTGTGCTGAAGTATATCTTTAATGTAAAGAAGGCCACTAATATTGTCAAACGAATCGATATAAACCGGAATTCTAGAATAGCCTGAATCGTTTATTATCTCCAAGACCTCTTCAAAATTGGTACTGATATCCAACGAGATGACATCAACGCGGGGAGTCATAATCTCTTCTACACTTTTATTTCCGAATTTTACGATTCCTTCAAGTATTTCTTTTTCTTCCGAAAGCTCCTGGTCTGATGTTAGTTCAAGCGCCTGCGAAATTTCATCCATCGAAATGTTTTTTACATGCTTTTGCAGCCTCCGGTTTACAAAACTGGTTGATGATATTAAAATGGCATTAACAGGCCGGAACAATTTTTCAAGCGTTTGCAGGGGCAATGCCATAAAGCGTGCAAACTGCAGGGCAAAGTGGGTGGCATATACTTTAGGGAAAATTTCGCCAAAGAGTAAAAGAAAAAAGGTAATTAATACAACCTGAAAAACAAATTCAAGCGTTGGGGCATTGACAAACGATATTAATTTGTTTGAGATGTATGCGGTTAGCACAACAATACCCACATTCACAAAATTATTGGCAACCAAAATGGTAGCCAACAGTTTTTCGGGGTTTTCGAGGTTGCTCAATACCCGCTGGTTGGTTTTACCTTTGTGTTTTAGTTTTTGCTTTTCGCTTGCCGAAAGCGAAAAATAGGCAACTTCAGAACCGCTTATCAATGCTGAGCTAAACAGCAAAAACAAAACGATAACAATCGAAATTATTATTCCAAAACTTATAGGGTGCAGTTGAATTTGCCAGGAGCCAATTGCGGCTGAACTTAAAAGCGATTCTGTTTCCAAATTTTATGATTTTGGTTAGAAAGGAAGATCCTCATCTCCTTCCGGCTCTTCAATATCCGGTTCCGAAATTTGAGGGGTAGCAGCACTGCTTTGTGGGGTTCCGCTTTGGGCCGGTGCATTTTGGTTATCGGCACGGTTGCCAAGCATTTGCATTTGGTCGCCATAAATTTCTGTTACATAGCGTTTGTTCCCGTCTTTATCATCGTACGAGCGGGTTCGTATTCTACCTTCGATGTAAAGCTGGCGTCCTTTAGTAACATATTTTTCTGCTACCTCGGCCAGGCCTCGCCATAAAACAATGTTGTGCCACTCGGTTGTAGTAACGCGCTCACCATTTTTTGCGTTATAACTCTCAGAGGTGGCCAGTGGGAAATTTGCCACTGCAACTCCAGTGTCAAGATGACGTACTTCAGGATCTTTCCCTACATTTCCAACAAGAATAACTTTATTTACTGACATAGCTATAATTTTATTTGGTTAACATTTTCAGATCAAATAACTTTCTGCAATTAGTCACCGGTTTTAATTTTAATCACCCAACCCGGCATCGTTTAAAAATTGTTCAACCAGTCGGGGTACAGCAAATTTAGAAATATCTTTTTTATTTACCCGAATTAGAGGCGAAGGAATATTAACATTACACATAACTTCTATATAAATTGTTTTGGAGTAAATAATTTGATGGCTCAATACGTGTTTTTTTTCAGGCGATATATATTTTATACTATAAGATGCGGCGCTTACAGGTAATTGGTTTTTTAGCAAGGCCTCATCAGAGAGGCGGTTGGTAGTTTCAAGCAAGGGGAGTTGATAAAGGTTTTGCCAAATATCCTGGCCAGTTCTTTTATCCATTATTATACTGTCTCCCTCATCATATATATAATAGTAAAAAAAACGTTTGCGTTGTTTTGTCTTTTTTTCTTTAACCGGTAACCGGCTTATACTATTATTAATAAAGGCATGGCAGCTGTTGTTAAGCGGGCATATAGTGCAGTTGGGCGATTTTGGTACACATTGTAAAGCACCGAATTCCATTAAAGCCTGGTTGTGCATACCCGGATCGTGTTCGGTAAGCAGCTCTTCTGCCAGCTGTTGAAATTCCTTTTTACCCTGCACCGAATCAATTGGGGTGGTAATTCCGAAATAACGGGCCAGTACCCGATAGATATTTCCATCAACAGCGGGGTAGGGCAAATTAAAAGCAATAGACGCAATGGCGGCAGCAGTGTAGGGCCCCACGCCCTTTAAGCTTAAAATGGTTTTGTAATCGTTCGGAAACACGCCATCATACAAACTCGAAATAATTTTAGCCGTGGCATGTAAGTTTCTTGCCCTGGAATAATAACCAAGTCCCTGCCATAATTTTAATACCTCATCTTCTGCAGCATTGGCAAGGTGTTTTATGCTCGGATAGGTGGCAGTAAACCGGGTAAAATACCCCGTACCTTGCTCTACACGTGTTTGTTGCAAAATTATTTCTGAGAGCCATATTTTGTATGGATCCTTATCGTCGCGCCACGGTAAATCGCGCTTATTTAACTTATACCACTTATAAATAAGGGTCACAAAATCGTTCATTTTACGCTAACTGGTTAAAAATCTTACAGAAAAACAAAAATAAATTATTTGAAAAGCTTTTGGGTTTTATAATATTTTTTATTTTTGCAAACTCGAATAAAAACGATTAATACATTGAAAATTAAATAATTTAAGAGATGACTAAGGCAGATATTGTAAATGAAATTTCGAAAGAAACAGGAATTGAAAAGGTAACTGTACAGAAAACAGTTGAAGCTTTTATGGAAACAGTAAAAGATTCATTAGTTGATGGTAAAAATGTTTACCTAAGAGGTTTTGGTAGTTTTGTTGTAAAGAAAAGAGCAGAAAAAACAGCTCGTAACATTTCAAAAAATACAACTATTATAATTCCTGCACACAATATTCCTTCATTTAAACCAGCGAAGACATTTGTATCAGAAGTTAAAAATCAAGTAAAATAATAGAGTTATGCCAAGCGGTAAAAAAAGAAAAAGACACAAGATGGCCACTCATAAGCGCAAAAAAAGATTGCGTAAAAACAGGCACAAGAAGAAGAAATAAGATATTAATGAATTAATTTCTTATAGTTAATGATTAAACCTAAAGCATTTAATGCTTTAGGTTTAATCTGTTATAACGTATAGTATTAACCAAAAGAAGTAGATGATTAAAGGTTGTGAGTAGCGATTTAATTATTGATGTAACTCCATCCGAAATTGTTATTGCCTTACAGGAAAAGAAGAAGCTTGCAGAATTAACCAGAGAGAGAAGCGGGGCAAAATTCGCTGTCGGAGATATATACCTCGGCAAAGTAAAGAAAATTATGCCCAGTTTAAACGCTGCTTTTATCGACGTAGGTTACAACAAAGATGCTTTTTTACATTACCTTGACATGGGGCCTCAATTCGCCACGCTAAATAAATTCCTGCGAATTGCCTCATCACGAAAGAATAAAATTTCTTCCATTTCGAAAATTCATTCAGAACCCGACATTAACAAAGAAGGTAAGGTAAACGAGCTGTTAAAAGTAGGTCAGAAAATATTGGTTCAGGTAGCGAAAGAACCAATAAACACTAAAGGACCACGATTAACATCTGAAATCTCAATTGCGGGACGAAACTTAGTTTTAATGCCATTCAGCGACAAAATATCGGTGTCGCAAAAAATTCGGTCAACCGAAGAAAAAAACAGGCTAAAAAAACTTATTCAAAGTATTAAACCCCGCAGGTACGGTGTAATAATCCGTACGGTAGCCGAAGGGAAAAAAGTAGCAGAACTCGATCAGGAACTTCGACGGTTGGTTGAAAAGTGGGAAACTACTTTTCATAAGCTTCGCAGGGCACATGCTCCATCGCTTATTATTGGCGAAATGGACAGAACAACAGCCCTTTTGCGCGATATTTATCATCCCAACTTCAACAGCATTATTGTAAACGACCAATCGGTAGCTTCAGAAATTGCCGATTACATAGGTAGCATTCAGGCCGACAAAAAGAAAATAGTTAAATACTACAAAGGACGTCAGCCAATTTTCGAACATTATGGCATTGATAAACAAATTAAAGCCTCGTTCGGTAAAACCGTATCTTTTAAAGATGGTGCCTATTTAATCGTAGAACACACCGAAGCGTTTCATGTAATTGATGTGAACAGTGGGAATCGCGCCAGAGCCGGAAACGACCAGGAAAGAAATGCACTGGAAGTAAACCTGGCTGCCTGCGACGAAATAGCAAGACAATTACGGTTGAGAGACATGGGAGGAATCATTGTAATTGATTTCATCGACATGCACGTTGCAGCCAATCGCCAAAAAGTGAATGAACACATGAAAGCGATTATGGCTGACGACCGGACCAAGCACAACATTCTTCCACTTAGTAAGTTTTGCCTGATGCAAATAACCAGGCAAAGAGTTCGCCCGGAAGAAAACATTGAAACAGCAGAAAGCTGTCCGACATGTAAAGGAAGTGGAAAAGTTGTGCCTACTGTTTTATTTGCTGATGATATTAACAGCAAAGTAAACTACGCGCTAAAGGAGCTGAACAAAAAGAAACTATTTCTGAAAGTTCACCCTTATACAGCTGCATACCTCACAAAAGGATTAAAAAGTCCACAAAACAGGTGGTTTTTTAAACACCTGAAGTGGGTTGGAATTCAGGCTGTAAATTCGTATTCCTACCTGGAATACCATTTTTTCGACGAGAATGAGGAAGAAATTATTTTATAAAAAGAAAGCCGTTCATTTTTTGAGCGGCTTTTTTTATTTTCGCAGTAAAGCAAATAAATTCAGATGTTGCTCAAAAAACTGATTTATATATTTATACTCAGCTTAACCGTCGGTTCTGCATCTGCTCTTGAAATTAGTGGCAAAATTAAACTCACCGATCGTTGGCAACCTAAAGTATTTCTGGCACTGATTAATGCACCCGAAGATCTTTTTGTGGCTTCGCCTGATTTTATTATTGCTGAAACATTTATTCAGCCCGACGGTAGTTTTGTGCTAAACACGCAAACAGTTCCTGCAGAGTATATGTTTTATCGCCTGTACCTGGTGCGCGGAAATAATTCGCTGGTAGAATTTAGCGCAGCAGAAAACAAAAACTATTTTCATTTGCTCTTAAATCGCGATTCTAGTGTGGAAGTGTTGGCAAAGACCGAAAATAATTCCTTAGTTGTTGAAGACTTAAGTGGGAGTGAAGCCAGTAATGCAATTCTTGATTTCGATATAAAGTATCGCGAACAAACAAAACTTTTGTCGGGGCAGCTTACCAAAGCAAAAAGCAGCTTCTTAACGCAGGAACTTGAAGCGTTTATTCATTCCTTTGTAAAAAACAGTAAAAATCCTTTGGTTGGGCTTTATGCCCTATACCACATTACCGATAAGGAAACCGATTTTTTGCGTCAACGCGATTTCTATTTCTATTTCGAAAAAAGGTTAGCCGACGCACTTCCGGCTACAGCTTATAACGACGCCTATTCTGAATTGCTGGAAGAACTGGTTGGGTTCAGAGATTTTGTATGTGAAATGCCAGGTGTACAACCCAAATGGAAAGACTGGTTGTTGTTGGTTGAAGCACTGGTAATTTTTATCCTTCTTGGTTTTACGTTTGTATTTTATCGAAAATACCTGGTACTTAAAAGAACTGAAAGCCAATCGTCAGGAAACCTGATATCGGTTTACGAAGGTTTAACCTTAAAGCAACAGCAAATATTAAGTTTGCTTGCTGCCGAAAAAACAAATAAGGAAATTGCAAACGAATTATTTGTTGAGCTGAGTACAGTAAAAACACATATCAATAATATTTACAGACACTTAGGTGTTGCAACGCGAAAAGAAGCCGTTGCTTTCTATCGCAGGGTGAAAGGCAGCTGATTGGGGTCTAGACCCTATTTCAAACCTGCATCATCCAAATTTTGTTAAACAGTAGTTCGTACTTTACTGTTCTGAGAAATATATTTGTAAAAAAACGATACCATTATCCCATAAAAAGACGTTAAAAACGGATGTCTGAAAAATATTTCTAAACTAGTTCATCCTGTTTGCCCGGTTGGTTGTCGTATTAAAAACAGATAAAAACATAAATTAGCATACAATGAAAAAAGTACTGTTTACGCTTTGTTTAATTACAGCTGCCTGGCTTGCGTCGGCACAGCTTGTTGAGCCGGTTAAGTGGAGTTTTGCTCAAAACAAAATTTCAGCCAATGAATTCGAGCTGGTTTTTACAGCTAAAATCGAAAAAGGTTGGCATATGTATTCCACCGATTTACCGGAAGGTGGCCCTATAAAAACCAGTTTCTATTTTGAAAAGGTGGAAAACGTGGAGTTAATTGGCGAACCTACTCCCGACAAAGAAGTTACCGAAGAGTTCGACAAATCGTTTCAAATGGATTTGCGCTGGTTTTCGGATGAAGTAAATTTTACGCAAAAAGTTAAAGTTGCAGGTGCCGGAGAAATTACCGGCTATGTTGAATTTATGAGTTGCAACGACGAAACCTGTACGCCCCCTATGGAGGCAACATTTTCGTTTGACCTTTCAGGAGCTGCCAATACAGAAATTGCAGAAGCCAAGCCTGAAGCAAACAGCACTGCCGGTGGAGAAACACGTGATTACTGGAGTATCTTCTTTCTGGCGTTTTTAGGTGGTTTGGCAGCTTTGTTAACACCCTGTGTGTTTCCAATGATTCCGATGACGGTAAGCTTTTTTACCAAACAAAGTAAAACCAAGGCCAAAGGTATTCGCAATGGTATTTGGTATGGCATATCTATAATTTTAATTTATGTGATTTTAGGTACGGTTGTTACCGCTGTTTTTGGAGCAGAAAGCTTAAACAGTCTGTCAACCAATCCATGGTTTAACCTGTTTTTTGCCTTGCTGCTTTTTGTTTTTGCCTTCTCGTTTATGGGAGCATTCGAAATTATATTACCCAGCAGTTGGGTAAATGCGGTAGACCGCAAAGCTGACAAAGGAGGCCTGATTGGTATTTTCTTTATGGCTTTTGCTCTGGCACTGGTTTCGTTCTCGTGCACCGGTCCAATTGTAGGTGCGCTAATTGTTGAAGCTGCCCGCAGCGGAGGTCTGGCTCCGGTAATTGGTATGTTAGGCTTTTCGTTGGCACTGGCAATTCCATTTGCCTTGTTTGCTGCCTTCCCTGGATGGTTAAACTCGCTGCCAAAATCCGGTGGCTGGTTGAATTCCGTAAAAGTTGTTTTAGGTTTTCTCGAATTTGCATTTGCCTTTAAATTCCTGTCGATTGCCGACATGGTACTCGACCTGCACATCCTCGAGCGCGAAGTTTATATTGCCATTTGGATTGCAATTTTCTTAGGTCTGGCGCTTTATCTGTGGGGCAAAATCAAATTGCCGCACGATTCGCCACTAACACACCTGCCGGTTTCCCGGTTTATTTTAGGAACCATGGTAATGGCCTTTGTTATTTATATGATTCCCGGATTGTGGGGAGCTCCCGTGAAATTAATCAGTGGATTTCCGCCACCGGTTGATTATGCTGAATCGCCATTAGGTGTTGGCCGAACGCAACCTGCAGGTGCAGTCGCAACGGGCCATTCATCAGGGACAATGACACTGGGTATGCACATTGGCCCACATGGCATCCCGTTATTCGACGATTATGACGATGCCCTGGCCCATGCCAAAGCAACCGGAAAACCCTTACTGATTGATTTTACCGGAAAAGGTTGTACCAACTGCAGAAAAATGGAAGACAATGTTTGGGTTGAACAGGAAGTGAAAAATATGTTCCTCGAGGATTTTGTGGTGGTTTCGTTATATGTTGATTTAAAAACAAAATTGCCTGAAGAGGAACAGTACATTTCGGAAACAACCGGAAGAAAAGTGAGAACGATTGGTAACAAATGGACCGATTTTCAGATATCGAGATTTAATAGAAATACGCAACCCTATTATGTGATTCTTGACGCCAACGAAAAACAGGTAGGCGAGGGCTACGGTTACGATCCCCATGCCGATGATTTTATTGAATGGTTAAACGAAGGATTATCAGAATTTAAAAAATAGAAAGAAATGAAAAAGCTATTATTCGCTTTAGGATTTGTAGTGCTTGCAGCTTTTGCCCAGGCCCAAATGATTGAGCCGGTAAAATGGGAGTTTGAACTGAAACCCTTAAAAGGTGCCAATCAATATGAAATTGTGGCAACAGCAAAAATCGACATGGGCTTTAAGTTGTACGGCGTAAACATGGCAGAAGGAGGCCCGGTAAAAACTTCGTTTAATTTTGAAACTATGGAAAATTGCAGGAAGTTTGGAAAACCGGTCGAAATCACTCCATCGAAAAAAATGCACGATAAGATGTTCGATATGGAAGTAACTTATTTTAAAGATAAAGCAACCATCTCGCACAAAGTATGGGTAACCGAAAAACCTGCTAAAATTTCGGGTTACATACAGTGGATGAGTTGCAACGACGAAATGTGCACACCCCCAACCGATGAAGAATTTGAGTTTGTGATCGAGTAAAATCGTTCGCTATTCAGCTATTTTAAAAATAGTAATTGCACTAAGGCCGGGAGCGAAAAGTTTCCGGCCTTTACTTTTAATGTAGGGTGTAGGGCTTAACCAAACGTTTAAGGCCCAAAAGTTGTCCTGGCGATGCTTAACCAAACGTTTAAGGCGCGAAAGTTTGTCGCGGCAACGTTTAACCAAACGTTTAAGCGGTGAAAATTTGTCGCGGCAAGGTTTAACCAAACGTTTAAGCAGTGAAAGTTTGCTCCGGCAAGGTTTAACCAAACGTTTAAGGCTTCAACGGAAGCCCGGAGGTGTTTAACCAAACGGTTATGCCCCGGAAAGTTTTTTTACCGATAACCAAACGGTTATGCCCCTGAAATGTCTTTTTATTTAAACATTTAATCTGATTTGTTCTTCAAAAAAAAAGTCCATGATTATCAAAAACCATGGACTTTCTTATCTTTTATCAATACTTTATCTATTCAACTTTTTTAGGTAAAAACACCACATCAACCACATCGGCATTGCTGTAAAAATTGTCCGTAAATTTTTGCATTTGTCCGATAGTTAAACCATCTAAAATTGCATCGAAATTTTCGGCCGCATCGCTGTTATAACCGTGGTAATATTTATTATAAAGTGCGTTTAGCCAGTATTTGTTATGCTCTTTGGCTTGTGCACGTTCTTTCTTCATGTTTAAAATAACTTTGTCCAGGTCTTCCTGGGTAGGGCCATTTTCAACAATCTTTTCAATTTCGCGGAAAATAATTGATTTCAGGTGATCTGCTTTTTCAGGATCAGTATCAAAAGTCATTTGTAAGGTTTTACGCTCGTAAGGATACTGGTTTGATGAGGAGCCTACGCCAACCCCGTAAGTCCCACCTTCTTTTTCGCGTACTTCTTCGGTGTAACGCAAACGCAGAATACCTTTTAATACTTCCAGCTCAATATTGCTAAGGGGAGTATAAGCCAGTTCCTTACGAATAAGAATATTTACATTACCCTTTTCGGTTTGTAGGGGTACTTCAATTTTCTTTTCGGTTTTACCTTCAGGCATACGTACTTTATGGTCAACCCATTGTTCTTCGCCCGGAAGGTCTTTTAACGAGCCAATATACTTTACTGCCATTTCTTTGGCCAGGTCTTCCTCAATATTACCCACAATAAAAAAGGTAAAGTCGCCAATATCTTTAAAACGGTCGAGGTACAGTTCCTGCATTTGGTCGAAGGCAATTTCATCAAACATGTTGGCCGACATTAGTTTTGTACGCTCGTGATAAGCGGTTGCAATTAACGATAGCGAGTCGCTCATAATCTTTTTAGGATTATTGGCCATGTTTTGCAGGAAGGCTTCGTAACGGCTTTTCAGTGCACCATAAGCTTCTTCATCAAAACGAGGATTGTTAAACTGCAGGTACAGCAACTGCATCATGGTTTCAAAATCTTTAGGTGTACTGGCACCGCTAAAGCCTTCGGTGAGCTCGCCCAGCTGTACGTTTACACTGGCTTGTTTTCCGGTTAATACTTTTTTTAGTGCAATGGCATCAAAATCGCCAACACCGTAACTTCCCATAAAACCGGATACCATGCTTGCCGCCTGCAAATCGTCGGTTCCAAAAAGCGAACTTCCCCCCGGACTATAGGCGCGCAGGGCTACTTCGTCTTTTTCATAATCGGCATGTTTAAAAATTACTGTAGCATTATTGGCCAGTTTCCATTCTACAGCATCCAGTTCTTCCAGTTTTTTTGTTGATATCACCTCGGCTCCCGGCAATTCGCCTTCAACCAGCGATGCAGCTTCCGCAGAATCTTCATAAGGTGCAATTTCTGCATTTTCTACTTCGTTTAAAATGGCAAAGGCTTCTTCCTGTGTCAGGTGTTTGGCTCCCGACTCGGGGCCTGTAATTACTATTGCACGGTTTTTATCTACTATCATTTCGCCGGCCAAAGCATTTACATCAGCCAGGGTAATGGTTTCCAGAATAGCTTGCCCGAATTGCCAGTCGAATTCGGCATCGGTTAATGGTTCGCCCTCAAGGTAGTAGGCCTGAATACCACGAACATACTGGTCGTTTGTAATTTTATCGCGTTGTTTGTAATCGCTTTCCATTGAGGTGAGCAGGTTTACTTTCGCACGGTTTAATTCGCCCTCGGTAAAACCATGGCGTAGTATGCGTTGCGCTTCGGTGTAAACAGCGCGCAGGCCTTCATCTTCTTTATCCGGATTAGCAGTTGCAGTAATGTATGCAGCATCGTAGCCACGAACAAAACCACCAATTTGTATCCCTCCGTTTATAAATGGCGGGTTTCCTTTTTGAAGTAACTCAGAAATACGCTCGCGGCTCATTTGGTTGAACAGGGTGCTGATATAGTCGTCGCGCAGGTAACCAATGTTTTTATTTTCGCGAGCTGTTCCTTTGTGTTTAATATAAATTGAAATACTTGAATTTGTTGCTTCTTCGTCGGTTGCCAATACAAATTTTGTTTCGTCGTGTTCAGGTATTTCAAATTGCGGGCGTGGTTGGGCATTCTCTACGGCCGGTATTTTCGAGAACAACTCTTTTACTTTTGTTTCCAGTGCGTCAACATCAATATCTCCAACAATAGCAATGGCCTGCAAATCGGTGCGGTACCAGTCGTGGTAAAAAGCACGTAAGGTTTCATAGTCGTGGTTTTTAATCACGTCCAAATCACCAATTACATCACGTTCGGCCCATTTCGATCCCTCAAAAACCACCGGAAACCATTGGTTACGCATGCGGAACCCGGCATTGCGGCGCGTACGCCATTCTTCCGAAATTACACCACGTTCAAGGTCAATTTCTTCGTCGCTTAACAAGAGGTAATTCGACCAGTCGTTTAATACTAATAGGCACGAGTCAATCAAGCCTTCGCGGGTGGCAGGCACATCACTCAGGTTGTAAACTGTTTCGCTAAACGATGTGTAGGCATTGATGTTTCGGCCAAAAGCCACGCCGTTTTTTTCCAGGTAATCTAAAAATCCTTTACCCGGATAATGTTCGGTACCGTTAAAGGCCATGTGCTCCAGAAAGTGAGCCAGCCCGTTCTGATTGTCGTTCTCCAACAGGGCACCTACATTTTGTATCATATAAAAACTAACCCGCTCTTTGGGTTCTTCGTTATGACGGATAAAATAGGTCATTCCGTTCTCTAACTTTCCTGTTCTGATAGCCGGATCAACCGGTACTGCCTGGTTGAGCATGTCTTGAGCCGATACAAAAAACGGCGCAATCAACATGGTGGCCAGCAGCGTTAATACAATTCTTCTCATATTTTCTTTTTAATAGTTCGTAACTGAACTGTGTTTGATTTTATTTACTCAGTATGTATTGTTATGACAATCAGAATTACATAAAGGATGAAAATAAACATTTTTTTTTTTGAGAAAGAATTAATTTGATAATGAATTTCTCCTAATTTTATAGAACAAAAGCATATAACATGAACCATTCGGATATTATTTTTTGGAATGTAGATACCCAGATTGACTTTGTTGAACCCAAGGGAAAGCTCTATGTGGAAGGAGCAGAGTTGCTAAAACCTACCTGGAGAAAACTAACACTTCTGGCCAAGCAGAAAAAGTTTAAAGTGGTTAATACAGCCGATTTTCATTATCCAAACTCGGCTGAGTTATCGAAGAATCCGGATTTTATAAACACTTTCCCCGAGCACTGCATGGCTGATACCAAAGGGGCCGACTACATTTGGGAAACACAACCTGAGGTTTCGGTGGTTTTTGATTGGGATAAGCACTATTTTACACTTGACAATGCGAGGTCGTTTCGGGAGATTGTTATTAGAAAGGATGCATTTGATGTATTTGCCGGTAACAAGTATACCGATGAAATTGTAAAATTGCTCGCCCCAAAAACAGTAGTGGTTTACGGGGTTACCACCAATGTATGTGTGGATTTTGCCGTTGTGGGACTGGCAGAAAGAGTTGAAAAGGTTATTGTTATTGAGGATGCAATTAAAGAATTACCCAATATCTCCTTGCCTTTTGAAAACTGGAAAAAGTTGGGAGTGCAGATGATGAGTTTTGAGGAGTTGGCACAACAATTTTAAAAAAAAGCACAGATTACGATAATCATCTTTTGTTGTTTTGAACAATTACCGTAATCTGCGTATTTGAATATTATTTTTTACAATCGAGACAAGCATTGTAAATCCCATCAAACATAGCTTTCACATCAGTGGCAGCTACCGCCGAGAAAGCAATTCGAAGTACATTACCCAAAGCAATGAGGCCAATACTGTATTTGTTAATTAAAACCTGGCGCACTTCTTCGCCGGTTAATCCCTCGGCTAACTGTACACACATAAAATAGCCCGAATTATAAGGGATGGCAGTAAAGCACTCTTTATATTTTTCATCACTTAATGCTTCTTTCACCGCATCGTAGCGTTTTTGCATAATGTGGTATTTGGCCTCTTTCTGGTCGGCGTATTCTTCGCTTTGGAATGCCGAAAGTAAGAGCGATTGTGAAATATTTGCAGCATTTGAAATATTTCCACGAATGGCTCCGGCAGTTTTCGATTCCAGTGCACTGTATAGTTCTGCATCGCCACCTTTAATCCCGTAGGTCATAAATCCAACACGGAATCCCCAAACGTAGTCTTCTTTGGTTGCGCCATCAACTTTTACAGCCAAAACATTTTTGTGTAACTGGCTTAGCGGCGCAAAAATACTTTCAGTAGCAATTCCTTCTTCGTAAACCAAGCCAAAGTAAGCATCGTCGGTTATGGTTACAATTTTATTACCGGCCTCTGCCGATTTTTTTATGATAGCAACAATTGCATCCTGTTCCTCAACTGTTGGAGTATAACCCGATGGGTTGTTAGGGAAGTTCAGAATCAGGATTTTTTTGCCAATTGCACCTTCGTTTAATTTACTCTCGAATGCTTCAAGGTCGAATGCTCCATCTTTAAAAAGATTGAATTTGCCCAGCGAACAACCATAGGCATTTGTAAGCGTTAAATTATAGTTGCCCCAAAACAGGTCGGGAACAATTATCTCATCTCCGGCATCGGCAAACATATACCCGGCCATGCTTATGCCATGGGTAAGCGCATTGGTAACCACCGGCAGACTCAGTTCGGTGCCCGCCAACGATGGATTCTTTTCGTAAATCATGCTTTTCCATTTTGCACGAATGTCGGGACGTCCGAAACTTGGGGCATAAGGAAATACCAGTGCCGGATCCAGATTGATCTTTGAAGCCACAGCTTCCAGCCGCATTGGAGTTCCATCATCCTCGATTGCGGCTCCAATGGTTGCATTAATTTTGGTGCCTTTAGCTTCCGCTGTTTGGCCTAAAATGCCCTTTTTCGGAAAGAAAATACTTTTTCCTCTTTCCGATAGCAGTTCAAATACGGTAGTACTTTTTGCTTGAATAATGCTGTTAAGTTCAGCAGCCTGTGGATTCATAATCAATAAATTTGTCTGTTGTTAATGGCTTGCAAGATAACGAAACCACGAATTAAAACCGTTGTTTTGTTAACAAGTTGATTTCATTTTTTATAAAATGCTAACATTTTGAAAGTTTACTTCCTCCGACATTGTTAAATGAAAACATCGTAGCCGATAAAATGGGCTCGCAACCGTTCAAATAGAGTTCATGTTTCTATAACTTCCTATCTAACTTTAATTCTTTTATGGCAGGTAATAACATTAGTTTTAAATTTGGGCGACAAAAAAGATAAAAGATGAGGTTTTTAAAGTTTATCGTTGCTCTGTTTATTCCATTTTATTCCGTTGCACAAGATTTCCAATCGGAATATCATTATTCTGAAGATAGTAGCAGGTTAATTCGGGGCGGATTGCCCGCTAGTGGTTTGTACGACCTCTCGGAAATAAAAACCGCCGAACTGATATTTGAACAAGATGATTATTGGAGTCAGTTAAAAGATAATTATTATACCGAAACACCAATTGTAGCCACATTGAAATATGATGGCAAATTGGTGGGTGAAATAGGGGTGCGTTTCAGGGGAAATACTTCTTATCGGTCTAATGCTACTTCGCAAAAAAAATCATTTAAGTTAGATATTGATTTCGTTGATGATGAGTTAAGGCTGGGAGGATACAAAAACCTACGCTTTAATAATGCACATGCTGATCCGGCCTTTATGAAGGAGCTTTTGTATGGTAAACTGGCTTCGGCTTATGGACCCATTGCCAAAGTAAATTATATTCGGTTGTTTATCAATGGAGTAGATTGGGGACTTTATTTAAATGCTCAGCACCACGATAAAACTTATTTGGAAGAATGGTTTCTGAGTAATGATGGGGCATTTTTTAGGGGAGATGAGCCCGATGAGAATAAGTCGGTTAGCTGGGAGGGGACAAGTGCCCTCAACTATCTTGGAGCAGATACGTTGGCGTATCAAACTTACTATACCTTAAAATCAAGCGATATCGACAGTTCGTGGCAATATTTGGTAAAGGCATGCGAGGTGCTAAATAACGCAACAGCCGAAAACTGTAGTATTACCGGGCAGTATTTTAACATTGACCAGATTTGCTGGTTTTTGGCAGTTGAAAATATTTTTACCGATGAGGACAGTTACATTCAAAAAGGTAAAATGGATTATCTTATTTACATTGATGCAGAGACAGGTTTGTTGCAGGCAATGGAGTATGATGGCAATGAAACTTTTCAAACTGATCATGCTTTTCATCCCGCCTGGAAACCTTTTAAAAATGTAGATAATGAGAATTATCCACTACTTAATAAATTGCTTGTAATTCCAAAATATCGCCAGCGTTATCTTGCACACTACCGCACAATTCTATCTGAAACATTAACTTCTGAAAACGTAAATCCATTAATCGATAGTCTGGATCTGAAAATTCGTGACCTGGTTGCCAATGATAACAAAAAATTATACACCACCGAAGAATATTTTGAGGCGGTGGATGACTTGAAAATCTTTGTAGATAGGAGACATTCTTATATGGTTTACAATTCAGAAGTACAACAAAAGGCTCCTGTGATTGATACGGTGATGCTGGTAAATAGCGAAAACATTCCATTGGCAGGCAATCCCGTATCAGTAATTGCCAGTTTAGGTGAAGGAGTTGAGGAAAGTGAATTGAATTTATATTATTCGTCGGGAATGGTTGGCCGTTTTAACCAGGCGCCCATGTTTGATGACGGAGAACATGATGATGGTCTGGCTGGTGATGGAGTATACGGTGGTGAAATCCCGGGAATGCCTGGCGGTGTAATGGTACGATACTATGTTGAAGCAGTTGCAGCTAATTCGGCACGTACGGTTTCCTATTATCCGGCAAAGGCTGAAAACGATGTTTTTGTTTACAATGTAATGCATCAGGTTGGAGAAAATGGCGTGGTAATTAACGAATTGATGGCAAGTAACTCGGAAACCGCTACCGATGAAGAAGGAAAATATGAAGATTGGGCAGAGCTTTATAATAACAACGATTTTGATGTCAACCTGGGCGGCTATTTTTTAACAGATGATGCGACCAGGCTTGATAAATGGCAGTTTGCAGAGAACATTATAATTGAAGCAAAAGGATATCTTATTGTTTGGACTGATGATGAGGAGGAAGACGGACCTCTGCATACTTCTTTTAAACTCTCTGCTGCCGGTGAAACATTAATCCTTTCGGACAATGACTTAAATATTGTTGACCAGGTTGATTTTGGGGAGCAAAGTAGCGATATTTCATTTGCAAGGTATCCTAATGGTACGGGAGACTTCAGAACACAAACACCCACTTTTAATGAAACAAATGGGGAGCTTACGGGATTGGTGGATAATATCAAATTAAATAAAAAGAGTTTCCTTGTTTATCCAAATCCGGTTAACGAAACCTTATACCTGCGCAGCTTGAATCAGGCAGAATTGAATACCGTGGAAATTTATAATTCAATTGGTGAAAAAATGGTTATGGCAACAGGTGATAACGCAATAATAAACGTAAAAGATTGGCCTTCGGGGCTATATGTAGCTATTTGCGGAGGCCAAAGGCAGAAGTTTATAAAGAAATAGAAGTATTTGGCAGGAACGGAAAGCTAAATTCCCCTAACGGCTCCAACAACAATAAAAAAACCAAGCAAAGCCACGAGCCCCGACAAAATAGTAATAAGCCGGTAATGTTTCTTGTTTAGCCAGTCGAGCACCAGGGCAAGGAGCGCCAGAACCGCTGAAAAAATAAAACACAGGTAGGCTGGTAATAGTTGTTTTTCAATGGGAGCTTCGTTAATAATTTCGTCGTGCAGTTCTTCACTTAATATTTCTTCCGGAGTGAGCAACTGTCCCGGGGCAAGATAATCGCCTAAGACGATGTATACAGAAAAAATCCCGAGCATCACAAGAAATCCCAGGCCAATCAGTCGAAAAGTTTTTTTATTTTCCACCCAACCGTAAACAAGCCCAAACAAAGCCGCAAAAACAATCCATTGCGGAAACGTATACAAAAAAACTTCAGTCATCGATTATTAAATTAGTTGAAACAAAGGTTAAAATTTTTCTTAAATGTAGAAAGCGCTTTGTGTGTAGAGTTTGTAAAAGCTTACTTTCGCTGTCAATAAATTATTAGAATGCAAAAATTAGAAATAGACCCAAAAGCCAAAGGATTAATATTTGATCTTGACGGAACACTAGCCGATACCATGCCGGTACATTTTGTTGCCTATCAAAAAATACTGGGGAAATACGGTGTTGATTACTCCGCAAAAATGTTTCTTTCGTTAGCCGGAGTGCCTGCAGTTGAAACCATTGAAAGGATAAATGAGGTTTACGGTACCGATTTAAATGCAAAGGAAGTAGGACACGAAAAAGAGGCAGAATACGAACGTATGATGCACCAGATGAAACCCATTGAGCCGGTTATTGAATTGGTAATGAAGTACCATAAACAGCTTCCGATGGCAGTTGGCACCGGAGGTTACAAACGTTTGGCTTTAAAAACACTTGAAATTATTGGCTTAAAAGATTACCTGGATATTCTTGTGTCGGCCGATGATGTAAAACACCCGAAACCTCATCCTGAAACATTTTTACAATGTGCAGCACAAATGGGCGTGGCACCGGCAGATTGTCAGGTATTTGAGGATGGTGAACCAGGAATGGTTGCTGCTCGTTCGGCCGGAATGATTGCCACACTTGTTACCGAATATTATGATGTTTTTAAGGCATAAAAAAAGGTAAAAATTTAGTACCAGACCAAGTTCTTACCTTTTGCCAATTGGAATAAACGGTTACCAGCCCATATCGTGGCAAACGCTTTGGTCAAACTCATGTTCAATGATAAAGCGTGTTCGGCCATCGTCCATTATTTCGGTAGCAACATTGGCATTGGTTTTATTAATATAGTTGCCGTTGGCATCAAACTCGGTCGAAAAATCAGATGTTTCCCATTCGTCTTCCCATAAAAAACGCAATTCATACGCTTCTCCTGGTTTTCCCAGTACATCAACAATGCCTCCTTCCATATCGATTCCCTGCCAGTTATCATCGCTGTTCTTAATGCGCACCTGACCGCTGTAGGTAGGAGCAATGGCAATGGTTGGGTTGTCAGGGCAAAGTGCTTTTAATACAATCTGATATTCTTCGTAGCCTTCAGCAGCATCAACATCTACTTCGTAGGTTCCGCTACATAAATCATTAATGCTTAAATTGCCAATAGGGGCAAAGCCCGGATTATTGTTTCTGAATATCAGTGTAGCTGCACCTTCAGGGACATTTTCCAATACAAAAGTTTCCGGAAATTTCCCTTTAAAATTAACCGTTTTAACCAGCAGGTTATTCGAGTCGTAAATATCAGCGTCAATCGAGAAACTTGACTGTACATTCGATGCGAATTTAATACTGGCGCCTGTTGTGCACAATGTTTTAAGCGATGCCTGGGCAGCCAAATAACTAAAATCAGTGCTGGTGTAGTAATTGCTGGTGCCTGTAAATTCCCAACTATCAGAGAAATTGGCCAGGCCAAATAGATCAGGTTCTGGCGTATTAATATAAGTACATTTTACAGTAATCCCTCCATCGTTAAAATTGGTAACCAGGCGGCCCATAACCGAAAGCGAACCAAAGTCGCCAGATTCCAGTTTGTGAAAAATTAACGATTTTTTCTGACCGTCAACACTTACCATGTCAATATCCGGATTGTAATCGGTTTTTTTATTATCGATGGTTAGCTGAATAAAGTATTCTTTATTGCTGCTGGCGTAAGCAGCGTTTAATTCATCAATACTGCTGAATAGCGGATTGCCATAATGGTCGGAAAATTGAATGAGATCTGATTTTGTAATACTGAATTCAACTTTGCAGGGGTTTTCAACAATGCTTGCCGATTTTTGCAGTAAGGCAGTAAAGGTAAACGAATCGTCATCCTCTGTTCCGGTAAGGGTGTCTCCATCTCCTGAGTCTTTAACCAGCAGCAGCTCGTAAGTTTTTTTGCCCTCTGAGAATATTTCTATCCCTTTCGAAAAAGCTTGGTAGCCATCAATTTCAACATGTACGGCGTAGGTAAATGGTTCAGTATTGGATATGGGAACATTTGGGTCAATGGTTAATTCGAGTTGTCCCTGTGGTGTTGTGTAATTGTTATTTTTTTCGCCGGCAAAGTTTACAATATCATCCGAGTTATCTCCTGTAAACCAGATTTTTGCCGATTTTGTAATCAGCGAATTGTTATCAGAATCTACCAGCCTGAAATCCATGCGCGTGGTAAAAAAATTGAAATCAACAATCAGCAAGTTAATGTCTTCGCCCGAATCTTTATCAATGGTTGGGTTGTCAAGCATTTCTCCACAGCCCAAAATGGCAAGCGAAAGAAAAAATAATGCCCAAGATTTATAAAAATAGTTTCCTCTTTTTTTCATGATGTGGTGCTTTCGATGTTAAAATAGTTTTACAGCAACCCCAATTTTAACAACCGGGTAAATTTTATATGCATCAAACTGGTATTCCAGGTATTCTGCCTGTCCAAATGCAGGATCGGCAGTAGGAGCTAAAAGTCCTGTAGCTTCAATCTCAATATCTGGTGGCCCCAGATAATAAAGTCCTGTTTCAAAGTTAAAAACAATTCCTTCGCGTTTCCCAATGAAAGCACGAAAACCTGCGCTTCCGTATGGCGAAATTTCCAGACCTGGCTGGGCTGTAATGGTAAAATCACCAATATCTTCCTTGTGAATAACAATATCGCCATATTCGTAATCGCTGGCAGCGTAGCCTTTAACTACCGGGTTAAATGAGCTAAAAACAGCTCCGGCTGAGATGTACAGATTTTTGGTGTAAGAATAATCAAACAAGGCAAGTATCCCACCGGTTTCAAAATCCATTTCCGCATCGTAGTTGATGTCGTTTTCGTTAAAATTAAATTTGTGCGATAACGACAGGGTTTCGTAGGCAGCCCGTACAGCGAATTTTTTGTTGAACGCATAACGCAGGTTTCCGCCATATCCGTTGGTAGATCCTTGCGCTCCCAGGTAAAGTCCCTGCTGACCCGGCGCCTTGTAATTCGATGAATTTAATTCATCCTGTGCAAATGTTAAGCTGGTAATAGCCCAACAACACACAATTAGGGATAGGTGTTTTATCCAATTCATAATTAGTCGCTTATGAAGTAATTTGCGTCCCTTCAAATCACTGATTTTTAATGGTTACAAGCAAAAATAGAAAAAATAGTATAGGCCGGTCCTAATTTTAGGATTAAATTTGGTGTCAATAATACTTATAAAAGTCTAATGGATTTTAACGTTGTAGCAGATTATAAACCAACCGGCGATCAGCCCGAGGCCATAAAACAACTAACAGAAGGAGTGGTAACTGGTGAACGTTTTCAAACGTTGTTAGGTGTAACAGGGTCTGGAAAAACCTTTACTGTAGCCAATGTAATTGAACAGGTTCAACGACCTACCCTGGTGTTAAGTCATAACAAAACCCTGGCAGCACAGCTTTACAGCGAAATGAAACAATTCTTTCCGAATAATGCAGTTGAGTATTTTGTATCGTACTACGATTATTATCAGCCCGAAGCCTATCTGCCTACCACCGATACTTACATCGAGAAGGATTTGTCCATCAACCAGGATATTGAAAAACTCCGTTTAAGTGCCACATCTGCACTGTTGTCCGGAAGGCGCGATGTTATTGTTGTCTCCTCCGTGTCGTGTTTGTACGGCATTGGTAATCCGGAAGATTTTCATGCCAATGTTACTACCGTTAAGGTTGGAGAGAATGTTCCGCGAAATACCTTACTGTATAAATTTGTTGAAGCCTTGTATAGCCGGAGTGAGGTGGAATTTAACCGGGGACAATTCAGGGTTAAAGGAGATACAGTGGATATTTTTCCGGCGTATGCCGATGTGGCCTATCGCATAACTTTTTGGGGCGACGAGGTGGAGGAACTGTCGAGTTTTGATCCGGAAGATGGACTAACCATTGAAACACTGGATGAGGTGGTTATTTATCCGGCTAATATTTTTGTAACTACCAAGGACCGAATGAAATCGGCTATTCACACCATTCAGGATGATTTGGTAAAGCAGGTGGAGTTTTTCCGCGAAATTGGTAAGCCTTTGGAAGCCAAACGAATATTAGAACGTACCGAATACGACATGGAAATGATGCGTGAGTTGGGCTACTGTCCCGGAATTGAAAACTACTCGCGCTACTTTGATGGACGCTCGCCCGGTACCCGGCCGTTCTGTTTGCTCGATTATTTTCCGGATGATTTTTTGGTTGTGATAGACGAAAGCCACGTAACCATTCCGCAAATTCGTGCCATGTACGGTGGCGACAATTCGCGAAAGGTTAACCTTGTTGAATTTGGTTTTCGTTTGCCTGCCGCTATTGATAATCGACCGCTAAAGTTCGAGGAGTTCGAGAACCTGGTGAACCAGGTAATTTACGTAAGTGCCACCCCTGCCGATTACGAACTTGTAAAATCAGAAGGGGTAGTAGTGGAGCAAATTATCAGACCTACCGGATTACTCGATCCAATTATTGATGTACGTCCAAGCGCCAATCAAATCGACGATTTAATGCATGAAGTTCATCTCCGGATTGAGAAAAACGAGCGCGTGCTGGTAACAACTCTTACCAAAAGAATGGCTGAAGAACTATCGAAATACCTCGTAAACATGGGGGTAAAAACAAGGTACATACATTCTGATGTTGATACGATGGAACGTATAGAAATAATGGAGCAACTGCGCCAGGGCGAGTTTGACGTTTTAGTGGGGATTAACCTGTTACGTGAAGGATTGGACTTGCCCGAAGTATCGCTGGTAGCAATTTTAGATGCCGACAAGGAAGGTTTTTTACGCTCTGAAAGGTCGCTGACACAAACGGCAGGGCGTGCGGCCCGTAACCTCAACGGAATGGTAATTATGTATGCCGATAAAATTACCAATTCGATGCAAAAAACTATTGATTCGACCAATTACCGCCGCGAAAAACAGCTGAAATACAACGAAGAAAATAATATTGTCCCGAAAGCCATTGTTAAACCTACCCGCGAAATTATTGGTTACCAATACCGAAGTGATAAAACACCGGAGTATGAGGGAGGTATGGGCCAACCCGATATTGCTGCCGACCCGGTGGTGCAATACATGAGTATTGATGGACTGGAAAAAGCTGTAGAAAAAACCAAAAAGCAAATGCAGGCAGCGGCAAAAGACCTCGATTTTATTGAAGCAGCTCGCCTGCGCGACGAAATGTTTGCTTTGCAGGCACTGATTCAGGAACGTAAACAAAACCCGAAGAAGTAAAATTTTGTAAGGTAGATAGCACTACTGCAAGGCCTTGGCATTGCACTGAAGATAGTTAGCCGAATGAAATGGATGGGTTTTTGAAAAAAGTGTATTTTTGCCGCAAAATTGAATTGAATGGAATTTTCATTTTCAAAATTAATTGCCGAGGTAAAACTCGTTCTTGTCAACCCCAAAAACTTCTGGCAAGAGCAAAAAACTGTTGCAACAAACCAGTCGCTATGGCTTAGCTATTTGTTGCCGCTGGCACTGGCTGGAGCGTTGGCGGTTTTTATTGGCGAGTTTTTTAAACGAACCGACTTTTTTATTCAGTTTCCATTACTTAAAGCTGTGCGCGAAATAGCGCTTTTTGTGCTGCAGTATTTCGTAAGTGTTTTTTTTACAAAAGAATTAATGAAAACATTTGGTGCTGAAAAAAATATTGATTTGGCCCGAAAACTGGTTGTTTATTCCATGACCCCAATGCTGCTTGTCTCTCTGATTACAGGCTTGTTTCCGTTTCTATATGTGGTTGATATAGTTGGTATTTACAGCTTCTACCTTTTTTGGGTGGGAGCAAAAGAATTGCTTACCTTTCCTGATCATAAAGAAAACAGTTATGTATTGCTGACCATTGTGGTTAACTTTTTTATATTCAGTTTTTTAAGTATACTTTTGTCCAAAATGTTAAATGCCATTTTTTAAAAAAAGTGGGAAACAGAAAATTTAAGAACCATGTCGCATAAACCACAGCAAAATATTAGCATAAAAAACCGAAAAGCATCGTTTAATTACGAGCTTGTTGAACGTTTTGTGGCCGGTATAAAATTGGTGGGTACCGAAATAAAATCTATTCGAAACGGAAAAGTGAACCTGACCGATTCGTATTGTACATTAATTAATGGCGAAATGTATGTAATCAATCTTCATATTTCAGAATACGAGATGGGCACCTGCAACAACCATATTGCCAAACGCGACCGCAAATTATTGCTCAATAAAAAAGAGATTCAGAAACTGGATAAAAAAATTAAGGAATCGGGATTTACTATTGTGCCTACCAAATTGTTTGTTAACGACCGGGGTCTGGCCAAACTGGAGATTGCACTGGCTCGTGGTAAAAAAACCTACGATAAACGAGAAACCCTAAAAAGCAAGGATGCCAAACGCGATATGGATCGGATGATGAAATTTTGAGAATCGTTTAACAACAAAAGGCAGTGCATAAAATTACGTTAAATTCAGTCCCACACTCATTCAGTCCTTCAAGCCTAAACGCTCTCTAAATTTTCGAAAGGAATAATTTTATCGCCTTTGTATTTTAGCAGCAGATTGGCAACAGCCATTGTATCTTTTTCGCAATATTTCACAATGCGGTCAATGTCGTTTTCTTCCCAGTAAACTTTTGCCACCTGGCTACCATCTATATCATCTTTTGGTGTGGGGATATTAAATAACTCGCACAGCAACGATAAGGAAGTGTAATGTTTATAATCGCCAAATTTCCAGAGTTGTAGCGTGTCGATAAGTACATCCTTCACCTCCCAGGGTTTGGCGCCGGCAATGTCTAGTACTTTGGGCAGGTTCAGATTGTTTACCAACGCTCTTCGCGAAATATAAGGGAAATCGAATTCCTGGCCGTTGTGGGCACAAAGCCTGCGTTTTCCTGCTCGGGAAAAGCCATCAAGGGCATTAAAAAAATTCTGGATCAATTTTTTTTCGTCATCATCATAAAAAGATTTAACACGAAAAAATGGTTCTCCCATTTTCTGCACGACATAGCCGGCCGAGATGCAAACGATTTTCCCAAATTCGGCATAAATTCCGGCGCGTTCGTATAACTCCTGTGCGTGTTGCCCGCTATCAATCTGAAATTGCATTTTACGTTCCCACAGTTGTTGCCATTTTTCGGTTAGCTCGGTGTATTCCGGCGCCAAAGGAACTGTTTCAATGTCGAGAAAAAGTATGTCTTCGATATTTAAATTTTGAAGCATTAGCTGTGGTTTAAAGTTTGTAAAATGTGGTTGGTTAAAATTTGTATGGCAATTTTGTTTTTTCCACCCTGGGGGACAATAATATCGGCAAAACGTTTGGTTGGCTCAATAAACTGAATATGACTGGGCCGCACCGTTTCTTTGTAGCGTTTTAAAACCTGGTCTACATTTCGTCCGCGTTCCTGAATGTCTCGTTGAATAACCCGTGCAAGCCTTACATCCGAGTCGCAATCTACAAATACCTTAATATCCATCAGGTCGCGTAACGTTTTATTAGTTAAACACAAAATTCCTTCAATAATTAAAACTTTTTTGGGTTCAACGGTATTTGTTTCGGTCTGGCGGGTGCAGGATATAAATGAATATACGGGCTCTTCAATTGCTAATCCTTTTTTCAATTGCTTAACATGATCAATCATCAGGTTAAATTCAATGGCATCGGGGTGGTCGAAGTTTTTTTGCCTGCGTTCTTCCAACGATAATTCGCTGTTGTCGAAATAATACGAGTCATGAGATAGTATGGCGACTTCATTATCGAAGAATCTTTCACTGATTTTTTTTACCACCGTGGTTTTTCCTGAGCCTGTGCCACCTGCAATGCCAATTACCAGCATATTGTTTGAATTTAAATGTTAAATGATAAATGAAGATTAAAATTAAACGCTAAGAAAACACTATTTTCGCAGCCATAAAAGTACAAGTTACAAAAAATAGACAGCAATGATTAATCACGTCGTTCTTTTTAAATTGAAGGATTACCCCAGTACTGAAAAAACGGAAATAATTGCCGAGTTAAAATCAATGTTACTGCGTTTAAAAGATACCATTAAAGAACTTAAGCACATTGAGGTGGGTGAGAATTATGAGCTGGATTCCAAAAGTTTCGATCTGGCATTGTTGTCGCATTTTGATAGTGTAGAAGATTTGGATGCATACCGCGTACACCCTGAACATTTAAAAGTAGTAAAGCGTATTGGCGAAACTACTGATGCACGTGCAGCCGTAGATTTTCAATTTTAATTCTTTTTTCTATTTCAGTAAACATTTAAGTTATGAGTAACCTATATCCAATAAAATTTAAGCCCATTTTTCACGAAAAAATCTGGGGTGGAAACCGTATGAAAACAATCCTTAACAAAGATTTTGGAGCATTGCCAAACTGTGGCGAAAGCTGGGAACTTTCGGGGGTTGAAGGAAATATTTCGGTAGTTAGCAACGGCTTTCTTGCCGGCAACGATTTAAACGACCTTATTGAGATTTACATGGGCGATTTGGTTGGCGATAAGGTGTACGAAAAATTTGGTGTTGAATTTCCATTGCTTATTAAATTTATTGATGCCCAGGACGACTTGTCGATACAAGTGCACCCCAATGATAAACTTTCGAAAGAGCGGCACAATGCCTATGGAAAAACAGAGATGTGGTATGTTGCAGGTGCCGAAAATGGTGCATTAATAAACTCCGGGTTTAACCAGAAAGTTGATCGGGAGAAATACCTTGAATTTTTGAAAGGCGGTAAATTAACCGATTTGTTGCATTACGATGAAGCAGAAGTTGGCGATGTATTTTTTATACCTGCCGGCCGCGTGCATGCCATTGGTAAAGGTTGTTTGGTAGCCGAAATTCAGCAAACATCAGATGTAACCTATCGTATTTTCGATTATAACCGAAAAGATGATAAGGGAAATGAACGTGAATTACATACCGAACTGGCGTTAGACGCTATCGATTTTTCGTATGCAAGCCAGTATAAAACCGCTTACAATACCATTGAAAACCAAGCCGTGGAAATTGTTAGCTGTCCCTATTTTACTACTAACATTATCGAATTTAGTAAGGAACAGGATAAAGATTACAATCAACTTGATTCGTTTGTAATTTATATGACTTTGGAAGGTGAATTTGAAATTGTAACCGAAGGCGGCACCGAGGATGTAGCGATGGGAGAAACTGTTTTATTACCTGCCAGCCTGGAGTCGGTTCAGTTAAAACCAAAATCCGAATCGGTTAAAATTCTTGAGGTTTACATCAGGTAAAAAGATTATTTCTTACCTTAAGAAATCAATTTAAAACTTGTCTTTTATGGAGATAAAAGAAGCTCAGTTTGTGATGAGCAATACTGAAGTTGATAAATGTCCGGCACCCAATAAACCGGAGTATGCTTTCATTGGTCGCTCTAATGTGGGCAAATCATCTTTAATAAATATGCTCACCAACAAAAAATCGTTGGCCAAAATATCAGGCAAACCCGGAAAAACGCGTTTAATTAACCATTTTCTGATAAATAAAGAGTGGTACCTGGTTGACTTGCCCGGCTATGGTTATGCCCAGGTGCCAAAAAATGAACGGTTGAAGTGGGAGCGCATGCTTAAAAACTACATTCTTAAACGAGAGAATCTGTATTGCCTCTTTGTGCTTATCGATTCGCGTCATGAGGCACAAAAAGCCGATCTCGATTTTATGGAATGGCTGGGAATCAGCGAAATCCCTTTCAATATTATTTTTACAAAAACGGATAAACTAAAACCTACAGAGTTAGAATCAAACTTAAAAGCCTACGAGCAGAAAATGTTTGAAACCTGGGAAACAATGCCTGGATATTTTATATCGTCATCGGCAAAAGAAACAGGAAAAGAAGATATTCTGAATTTTATAGAAAGTGTGAACAGGGGAGAGTAGAATTTTAGCCTTGAATAAAGTAAATAAAACAACAAATTGTTAAGATACCTGTAAAGTTGTTAACTTTGCAGCATATCTAATACATTCAATACATCCACTATGCTGAACTGCAAAGCTTTGTCATTGTTTTTTCGCTTTAATGCTCTTGCATGTGTGTGTCTTGTCTACTCCCAAACAACAGGTCAAAAAGAACACAATTCAAAAAAAAAATAAATGGAGATGAAAAATCACCCACTTAAAATTTTTACCGGACGAGCAACCCGATACCTAACTGAAAAAATCTGCGATAGCCTGGATGTGGATTTGGGACATTCGTCGTGCCCGGTTTTTGCCGATGGCGAATTTGAGCCCTGCTACGAAGAAACCATTCGTGGTTCACATGTTTTTATCGTTCAGTCAACCCCTCCCACGGCAGATAATCTTATGGAACTGTTGTTGATGGTTGACGCAGCAAAACGTGCGAGTGCATATAAGGTTATCGCCGTGATTCCTTATTTTGGTTATGCCCGACAAGATCGTAAGGATAAACCAAGGGTTTCAATTGGGGCCAAGCTGGTTGCCGACCTTCTTTCGGTAGCAGGAATCGACAGGCTGATAACCATGGATCTGCATGCCGACCAGATTCAGGGGTTTTTCAATATGCCGGTTGACCATTTATATGCTTCAACACTATTCGTTCCATTTATCGAGAAAATGGGGCTTGACAATGTGGTGATTGCCTCGCCGGACGTGGGTGGAACGAAAAGGGCCAATACCTACGCAAAAATGCTAAATACCGGTATTGTAATTTGTCACAAAACACGAGCACGACCGAATGAAGTTGGAAATATGACTGTGATTGGTGATGTTGAAAATAAAGATGTAATAATTGTTGACGATATGATTGATACCGCCGGCACAATTACCAAAGCTGCTAACCTCATGAAAAAAGAAGGAGCCCGTAGCGTAAGAGCCTTTGCAGCGCATAGTGTACTTTCAGGGCCGGCATTGGAGCGAATTGAAAAATCGGAGCTGGAAGAAGTATATTTTACCGACTCAATAAAACCCAAAACCGGCTGCGATAAAATAAAATACATTTCAACAGCAGAAGCTTTTGGCGAAGCTATACGTAGAGTATATAAAAATCAGTCAATAAGTTCGTTATATTACAAATAATTTATATTTTTGCACCGCTTTTTCCATAAGCAGAGGCATTAATAATGTGCATGCTGTTTGCCCGACCCACAGGAAGGGAGGACTGAGTACCATAATTATTAACGTAAATTATTAAAAATGAAATCAGTAGTAGTAAAAGGAGAGTTAAGATCATCTCTCGGAAAAAAAGATTCAAAAAAACTTCGTCAGGAAGAAAAAGCTCCTGCAGTATTATACGGTGGTGAGCAACCAATTCACTTTGCCGTTCCTTTTTCTGAACTTCGACAATTAGTTTATACGCCAAATGTTTACCTTATCGATCTTGATATTGATGGTACAGTATACAAAGCAATTATGCAGGATATACAGTGGCATCCGGTAGACGAACTTGTACTGCATGTTGACTTTTTGGCTATCAGCGATGATAAAGCAATTAAAGTTGATGTTCCGGTTAAAATTGAAGGCTACGCAAAAGGTTTACGAAAAGGTGGTAAATTAAATACCAACCTACGACGTTTGCGTGTAAAAGCACTGGCAAGCAACTTGCCTGATGCTATTAAAGTGGATGTTTCGAATCTGGATATTGCACAAGGTATTAAAGTTGGCGATTTAAATATTGACGGTGTTGAGTTGCTTGATGCCAAATCGAACGTTGTAGTTAGTGTAGCTATTACAAGGGCTGCAAAATCTGCCGCTGGTGTTGCAACAGATGAAGAAGATGAAGGAGGAGAAGAAGCTCCGGAATCAGCTGAAGAATAAATTCTGTGAAATACGCTTCATGTCAAATGGAGCGAATTTTATACGATATCAGAATTAAAAACCGAATCGTATGAAGTACTTAATTGCCGGACTCGGTAATATTGGTCCGGAATACAAAAATACTCGCCATAATATTGGCTTTCAAATATTGGACGCACTCGCAGAGGCGTCCAATATTAGTTTTAACGATAAGCGTTATGGATTTGTGGCCGAATATAAGTTTAAAGGCCGTACGTTTATTTTGTTGAAACCAACAACCTACATGAACCTGAGTGGCAGGGCTGTAAATTACTGGTTACAGAAAGAGAAAATCGACATGAAAAATATGTTGGTTTTGGTAGATGATTTGGCCTTGCCATTCGGAACCCTAAGGGTGCGTGCAAAAGGAGGTGCCGGCGGACATAACGGACTCGAAAATATCAACCAGGTACTGGGACGTAACGATTATGCCCGCCTGCGCTTTGGCATTGGCGACGACTTTTACAAAGGCCAGCAGGTAAATTATGTGCTTGGTGAATGGAGTAAAGAGGAACTAAAAGAGTTGCCTTTTAAAATTGACGATTCAATAGAAATTATAAAAAGCTTTGGTACAATCGGTGTCGACCGAACCATGAACTTTCATAACAAAAAATAAATGGCACAGGGGGTCCGAATAGATAAGTGGTTGTGGGCAGTGCGCATTTTTAAAACACGGAGCCAGGCTACTGAAGCGTGCAAAAAAGGGCATGTTACAATCGGAGAATCAATTGTAAAAGCCTCACGCGAAGTTCAGATTGGCGAGATTATTAAAGTTCGGAAATCGCCCATTACAAAAAGCTTTAAAGTGCTGGCGCTGTCTGGTAAAAGAATGGGAGCCAAACTGGTTGCCGATTTTATGGAAGATGTAACGCCACCGGAGGAAACCGAAATACTTGAAATGCAAAAACACATGCGTTGGAGTGTTCGGGAAAAAGGCACTGGCCGTCCAACCAAAAAAGATCGGCGCGATTTAGACGACTTTTTTGAGTGGTGAGATTGAAGTTTGAAGGATTGAAGGACGGAAGCTGTGAAAAGGAATTTGTTGTGGGATGCTGGATTCTTGGTACTGGATTTTTGAATACTACTGCTGCTTTGCTTAACTTTCTACTTTTACCTTACGCGATAGAAAAATAAAACAATAGTTATGTTGATAGCAAAACAAAAACGAAAAGAGAATATTGCCGAATACATCCTGTATTTGTACCAAATTGAAGACATGATCAGGGCTTTTAAAATGGATATGGAATTAATTGAAGAGCGATTAGTTTCCAGCTACAAAGCTGATGATAAAACAAAGGCGGCCATTACCGACTGGTATGCCAATCTGGTGCTTATGATGGATAAAGAGCAGATCCGGGAAAATGGTCATCTTCAGTTTCTTAGCAACCTGGTTGCTGATGTGAACGATTTTCATTTGAAACTGATGGAGACTTCAAAAGATGGAATGTACGTTCAAACATTCAAAACTGTTTCGGGGCTGATAACTGAGTTAAAAGAAAAAAATCCGGAAGCTAAAAATGATGTTGACCTTGGAATTACTGCAGTTTATGGTTTTCTGCTGCTAAAAATGCAACAAAAAGAAATTTCGGTTGACACACTGGAAGCCATAAAGCGAATTAGTAAATGGTTGGGCGACTTGTCGAAACTATATCGTGACTTTGAAAACGGTGATTTCGATTTCTAAAAACTACGGCAACTGGTTCTTTTTCCAAACCATTTGTAACGTTTGTCAGCTATTTGCCTATACACGGCATTGCGCCACGTTTTAGGAATAATTCTAAATACAGTCAGCCATTTCCATGGGGCTTTTAGCTGTTTGCAAATTTCTAAAAATGCATCGGATGCTGTAAAAACCGAGTGGTTTTTAATCAGAACTACAGAATCTAAGGTTTTTGGTAAATCGTAACTGTCGAGTAATTCTTGTCCCTCCTTCGATTGTAGGGTGATGAGTGTAAAGTTATCTCCTTGCGCTTTTTCCAGTATAAAATCAACCGCCGAATTGCAAAGCTTGCAAACGCCATCAAATAATATCGTCATTTGTTCTTGTTTCACACAAGCATAACAAACGGTTGGAGTTTAAGTTGAGCGGGGGAAAGTGAGTGTTATTTATTTGTTCTGAAATCGCTTATTAATCCCAGAGCCAGCCAGTTGGCTACAGCCTGACGGTTATCGGGAATAACCAGGCGTTTTACATCGCGTTGGTGGTTCATGTTGCCCAATTCGATAAAAATAGCTGTTGGCCAGGTATTGCGCACAACATATAAATTTCTTGATGATACTGTGCCTGTGTATCCCCGGTTGGGTTGATGTTCGCGGTATTTTTTCTCAATGGTATCACGAAGTATTTCTGAAGCTTTTTTCCCTGTTTTACTCCGTTTGTCATGGTAAAAAAAGATGTCGATATTTTCTTTTTTGCTTCGCGAGTCAATATGCACGGCAATCATCCGTTGAAAGGAACCTTTGTGTTTTTTGTAGAGCTGATTGACAGCATCAGTGCGTTGACGAAGCCTTTTTACGTGGTTTAACGGAATGGTACTATTCGGATAACAAACCTCGTCTTTATCGGCTTTCAAACTAACAGCATCACGTATGCCATCGTTCTTATCGCGGGTAATAAGGTAAACAGTGGCACCTTCTTCAATAAGTCTGCGGGCCAATCGCAAGGTAACGTCGTATGCATATTCGTCTTCGTAAACGTAGTAACCATTGTATTTCCCAACAGCACCGGGGTCGGGGCCACCATGGCCCCCAACGAGGTAATATACGGCTCCTTTAAGGTCGTTACTTTTAATCTCAACATCGGCATAATTACTGCCAAAAATATCGTAATGAACAGTTTTTCCGGTGGCCTTTGTTTCTGTTGGGCTTCCACCGCCGGTCTGCGATGCTTCAGCTGAATCGGGAAGTTTATATTTTACGCCTGCAAGTAAAGTGTTGTTTTTGCCGAGGTTGGCCTTGTTTAACGCAATAAAATCATCCATGTATGCTGCCGACGACAATCCGTAGCGCGTTAGTAGCCGATAAATTCCATCGCCTTTTAAAGCAACTACTTCTTTTGTTTGGGCACTATTAATTAAGGGAAATGCAATAATTACGAAAAAACATATAAAAAAATATTTGACAACTAATTTTATATGTAAGTTTGACACGAACATCATCGATTCTGTTTTGTTTCAATTGAACAACTATAATGCTAAAATAGAATTAACGATAAAAACAATAATTTATTTATGCGACAAACTATCAGCTATCTGTTGTTAATAACTTGCACTTTATTCATCATTTCATGTAAAACGCCGATTGTTCAAAAAAGTTATGAAATAAGCAATATTTCGGTGTCAGAGGAAATTGGCGGCATTGATAGCACTATTGTAAAGCTTTACGCACCGTACAAAAAAATTCTCGAAAAAGACATGAATCGTGTTATAGCCACCTCGGAAACAGAATTAAGAAAAGGCAAACCGGAAAGTTTACTAACCAATTTTCTGGGAGATGTTTTGCTGGAGCAGGGGGCTAAAGTGGCTAAAAATGAACAATTAGAGGTTGAGCCCTCTGTTTCGTTTTTTAATTACGGAGGAATTCGATCGGGTTTGCCTGCCGGAGAAATTACCGTTGGTAATATTTTTGAACTTATGCCTTTTGAGAATCAAATGGTTTTTTTACTACTCGAAGGCGAACAAATGCACAAATTTCTGCATTATATAGCTAAAGGTGGTGGTGGTAGTGTTAGTGGAGTGCAAATGAAAATTGCAAACGAACAGGCTACCAACGTTAAAATAGGAGGAGAGAAATTGGACTATAATAAAAGCTATTGGCTGGTAACCAACGACTATGTTGCAGCAGGTGGCGACGGACTAGAATCGCTGCAACAGAACCTTGGTTTTATTAACAGCGAAGTAAAAATTCGGGATGTAATTATTGACTATTTGGAAGAACATACAGCGGCCAATAAAAATGTTACACCGAAACTGGATGGGAGAATCAGTTATGAATAGAAGACGGTTTATTAAAAATATAGCGGCAGGAACCGCAGGTATTAGCCTTGGTGCAGTACCTTACGATCTTTTTGCCCACGACGATTTTACCAGCATCTCTATTTTGCACACCAACGATATTCATTGCCACATTGAACCATTTACCGGAACCAGTGAGCGTTACCAGAATAAAGGAGGACTGGCCCGAATTGCCCGCTTAGCTTCCATTCAAAAGCAAAAAAATCCGAATACCTTGCTGCTCGATGCCGGAGATATGTTTCAGGGTACCCCGTATTTTAATTACTTTAAAGGAGAGCTAATGCTTAAAGTAATGAGCCAGGCAGGTTACGATGCAGGAACAATTGGTAATCACGAATTTGATAATGGCCTTGAAGGGATTAAAGATCCGCTGCCAAATGCCGGATTTCCGATAATTAGTTCGAATTACGATTTTTCGGATACTATTTTGAAAGGCAGTTTCCCGCGCTACAAAATTTTCAGAAAGTCAGGAATAAAGATTGGCCTTTATGGTATTGGTATTGAACTTAATAATCTCGTTGGAAAGAAAAACTACGGAGAAACCGTATACAACAATCCCTTAGAAGTGGCCCGGGAAATGGAATCTTTTCTGAAAAACGATAAAAAATGTGATTTGGTTATTTGCCTTTCGCACCTGGGCTTACGTTATCGCGATAATAAAGTAAGTGATATGGATTTGGCCGCAAACACCTCGTTTACCGATTTAATTATCGGCGGACATACCCACACCTATTTGGAAAAACCGCTGGAAGAAAAGAATAAGCTTGGAAATCCCGTTATAATTAACCAGGCCTGGTGGGGGGGGCTCGTTGTTGGAAAAATTGATTTTGTTTTCGAAAAATCCAAAAACAATAAAAAGGCAGTTTACGCTGATTTGCTTTAAATACCAGCGGCTATGAAACGGTTTCACCGGTGTATACTTTCTGTAAGCAGTGGCGTGCTTCTTAGTTTGCCCTGGCTGGGTTTCCCCGGATGGATGCTTTTTTTTGCTTTTGTTCCCCTGCTTTATCTCGAGAATTACTTTGTCAAATTTAAAGCAGGTTTTCCCCCGGTTTCATTTTGGGGGCACGTTTTTTTGTCGGCAGTAATCTGGAATGTGCTGGCTTCGTGGTGGATGACAAAGGTTTCGCTAGCAGGTGTTGGTGCTGCGATGGTATTTAATGCTTTTTTAATGGCTAGTGTGTGGTGGTTGGCTCACACTATTCATCGAAAATTTTCTGCTTCGCTTGGCTACATCGCACTAATTTCTTTATGGATAGCTTTTGAATATCTGCAATTTAACTGGGATGTTGAATGGCCCTGCTTACAGCTTGGCAGTATTTTGGCTACCAACATACAATTAATTCAGTGGTACGAGTTTACAGGAACTTTTGGGGGTACTTTGTGGATTTTATTATTAAATATATTCCTCTTCAAATTCGTAACAAATTACAGGCTTAAAAGCAGTTCTGCAAGAAAATACATTACGTTAGCAGTGTTCCTGATATTTTTAGGAGTTCCTGCTCTGCTGTCGGTTTTTATGTATCACAACTATTACGAGGAAATAGACCCCGTTAGTGTTTGCATTGTTCAACCCAATGTGGATCCGTATACCGAAAAGTTTGATTGGGAAGCCGAGCAGGTTAAACTTAATCAGTTTATTCGTTTGGCCGCAGAGCAAACCAACGGGGCAACCGACTTTATTCTCGCACCGGAAACAATTTTCGAACATCAAACATTGTGGAATATTGATGAGTTTAGATCAAATTCGTTTTTGCTGCGCCTGCAGTTATTTTTAAAGCAGTATGATAAAGCAGAAATGGTATTTGGCATTTCTTCGTATAAAGTTTATAAGGAACCAAAGGAGTACACGACAACAGCACGTACCGCAAATGGCCTGGTGTACGACAGGTTTAATACAGCACTACAGTTGAACAAAGCCGGAGAGACGCAAATCTACCACAAATCAAAACTGGTGGCCGGTGTTGAAAAAGTGCCCTACCAGAATCTATTTTCGGGTTTAAAAAATAGTTTTATTGATATTGGAGGAACAGCTGGAACATTGGGGCGACAAAACGAAGCTAAAAACTTTATATCAAAGTCAGGAATTTGGGTAGCTCCTGTAATTTGTTTTGAATCGGTTTTTGGCGCTTATGTTGCCAGCTATGTGCAAAAAGGAGCGCAGGTAATTTTTGTTATTACTAACGATGGCTGGTGGAAAAACTCGCGTGGTTATAAACAACATTTATTGTTTTCGCAGTTACGTGCTGTTGAAACCCGGCGCAGTATTGCGCGCGCAGCCAATACCGGTACATCTTGTTTTATATCGCAGCGCGGCGAGGTGTTGCAAGCAACTAATTGGTGGGAAGAAGCAGTGATTTCGGGCCAGATAAATAAAAATGAAAAACTGACTTTTTATACACTACATGGTGATTTTGTAGCACGTTTGGCAGTTTTTTGTAGCGTGTTAATAATGTTGTTAATGTTTGTAAGGAAGTTCAGGTAAGGACAAAAAAAATCCGCACTAATCCATTGTGTAAAACCCCTGTATAACAGGATTTGAGCGCCCGGCTGATCAAACTTCCATCGGTCCGAAGACTCATTCCGATAAACGGAACTACAAGGCCTGCTTTAGCAACCATAAAGAGCTTACTCGGTTTAATTTTTTCTGTTGAGTTTACCAATTTATAGATCAATGCGGAAAATATTTTTTCTCTCTCAATGAACTCGTTTTGTACAATTCAAATGTAGGTGTAAGCTTTGGTATTTGCAAATTTTAGGCGGCTTTTCTACACCACTTTAAGTTAATGTATTGTTGTTTAGAGTATTAAATATTCACTGATTTTTGATTTAATCAATGAAAAACAGATATTGTTTTACCGGTCATTCTTTTATGATATATAAACAGGTCGTAAATATAGGAAGTAAGCCATGTTGCCTAACTTTCGTGCACGTTTCAACAAATTATCAGTTTAGTTATTTTTTAATGTCAAAATGGAAGTTTAAGGTTTATGTGCAATAAGATGGTTTTTAGAAAATGATGTGCCTTTTATAAAAATAACGGACTACAATAGCCAATTTATGATAGCAAATGGATGGTTAAATACAGCTACTGTAGTCGGATTGAGGGAAAATTGCTGACAGAATTTAAGGATTTTCTTATGACAAATAGGAAGCTTGGACTGGGATTGTTTTACAAATTGAGCTTAAATTCGTTCATCATATTAAAAATAGCTGATGTTAGAACTTAATCAAAACCGCTGGACTTTCTTTCACCTTCTTTGCAGATGTCCATTAGATAAATCAACAACAGATTGTCCTTTGAATAAAAGAAGAAAAGAGACTGTTCTTGATAACTATTTTTTCGCAACCAAAGAAGCTTCTGAGAATGAAATAGACCAGGTGCTGGAATACCATTGCGGGTGTTTTAACGAACGAAGAAACGAGCGCCTGTTTAAGAAGAAACATAGCGTATAATTAAAAATTTAATTTTATTACATCTGCAAACCAGCTGTGTAATAATGGTTTTTGCATGTTTTTTTGCAAGTTATAATCATTTACGCCCCATTTAGAGCTTTATTTACCGCCCTTTCAGAACACTGTAATTCTATAAGTTTGTCATCAAAGCAATAAAATTAAATCAACAATGATGAAAAACTTAACTCGATTTTTATTACTATTCATTATTCTTTATACCTCATGCACTTCAGTGAATGAAAAACCGGACTGTTCGGATAACTTCCAGGATATTTCAGATGAGATAATTGATTTTTACGGAATTACTAATCGCGATTCGCTAAGTGCTGCATCAAAACGCGCTTTACAATGGCCCATGCGAGATAACAGTTGGTTTATCGAGTATGAAGTGTTTGATTTAAAAGGAGATTTTGCCTATGAAGAAGGCGTGGTGCGTCGCGACCCCAGTTCGTTGATTAAATACGATGGAAAATATTTTTGCTGGTACTCGCGCAGTACCGGTAAAGTTGATGGTTTTGCCGGCGATATTGAAAATGAAAAAGTTTTTCCGTGGGACCGATGCGACATTTGGTATGCCACTTCGGAAGATGGAATTACCTGGGACGAACAAGGCCCGGCAGTTACCCGTGGTGAAAAAGGCGCTTACGACGACCGTTCTGTTTTTACGGTTGAAATAATGGAATGGGAGGGCAAGTATTACTTGTGCTACCAAACCGTAAAATCGCCCTATAATGTTCGCGTTAAAAACCAGGTTGGCCTGGCATGGGCTGACTCGCCATACGGCCCGTGGACAAAATCGGATGAACCGATTTTAAGCCCGGCAGATAACGGTATTTGGGAGGGGGAAGAAGATAACCGCCATAAAGTGATTAAGAAAGGTGATTTTGATAGTCACAAAGTTCACGACCCTTGTATTTTACCCTACAATGGCAAATTTTATTTGTACTACAAAGGCGAACAAATGGGGGAAGAAATTACCTGGGGAGGACGTCAGATTCGCCAGGGGGTTGCCATTGCCGATAATCCAAAAGGACCGTATAAAAAATCGCCTTATAACCCCATTAGCAATAGCGGACACGAAATTTGCGTGTGGAATTACA
>ENA-ORCQ01000070-ORCQ01000070.1-marine-metagenome-genome-assembly--contig:-NODE-70-length-95022-cov-6.487914_pt1 | contig 95022 bp, 75 predicted proteins | sample MGYA00237780_ERZ508510 | MGnify/ENA primary metagenome ERZ508510 (study PRJEB26181, sample SAMN06268981) | marine metagenome | isolation source: Tt an E2 anaerobic enrichment on eucalyptus from sediment...
AGCAAAATATTTATCAATTAAACATATTAATATTTTGCCGAATCCTCAAATTTAGAGATGTCCAGTTTTTCGGGGGGGACGTCACCTAAAAAGTTTGAAAAATCATTTTCATGTAATCCAAATTTGTAGTTGCAATTATCACATTCGAAATCAGAAAAGTGAACTTTGTTTCCAAGTGACTCAGGGAAAAGATGAGCTTTTTTTGAGAATTTTACTTCAGGGTAGGACTTCCCACAAAACCTACATGTTCTCTCATTTTTAGGTTTCAACTTTTTTCTATTGTCATTAAGCCAAATGAAGTAATTTTCATTATAAAGTTCATGTACAACTCTCAGTGACTCTAATGAGGCTTTTGGCACAATATTATAGTTCCACTTAATGTTTGTTTTGCCATTTTCTTTTACAAGTGAAAATATTGTGTGTGACATATTTATTTTAGTCTGCTCCATATTCAATTGTAGGTTGTGTTTTCTCTTCTTCAAACTTACAGTAACTACTATATATCGTCCTCATTGTTATCCCGCTTATAGCACAACCTTAAGCTTTTTTTTGCCAGGGCGCTGCTATTTACGGTTTTATCCGTTTATAAACGTTTATAAGCCTTTACAAACGTTTAGCATCACTTCCCGGGGGTCTCTACTGCACTGTAATCTTCTTGTTGTGACCGGGTAAGGCGCATTAAAAGTAACCATTGTTTACATAAAATAAAAGTTGGCGGGCGGTAAAAATGTACATCTGCCAAAATTTAGGATTAAAAATGCGAAAACCACCGATTGTAAATGGGAGGTGGCCGGGGTTGTTAAAAATTGGGCAACCCGGTCAGCATTTCCCCACTTGCCAAATAATGATTCATGGCTTTTTCCCACGAATCCATCATGACAGTGTATTCCTTTTGCGTAAATGCTGCCAAAGCTTTGTCGCCCTTTTCGCTTAGGGCTGTTTTTGAGTAGGTAAGCTTCACTTGTGTGCAACTGGGGTTTACCGCGGTAGCCTGAATTTCTAATTTGGTAATTAAAACTCCCGGTACGTGATACATCATTTCTACATGCCCGGCTTCCGGGTTGTAATCGTTTACCATCCACACAATATCGGTATCCCCGTCAGGTGTAATAAAAATACAGTCTTTTTCAACCAGCCCCGATTGGCTGTAAACGGCTTTGGGGTTCCAGTTTTCGCACCAATCCAACTCCCTAACCGGACAATACAGGGGCATTATCTCGGCTAATGTTCCGTTAATGGTTTGTACATAAGTATGTGAAATCCGCCTGGGTTTTGCCACTATTCCGGCCCTTTTTTCCTTTGCATTTAATCGCTTACGCATCATTATAATTTTTTTATTTCTAATCATGCAAACTAAACAGGCTGCAGCGGGAATTTCATTTACATTTGTTGAGAAAAGGTTTTTCGTGTGCGGCTCAGTTGGGTGGGTGTCATACCTAAAAAACTGGCAATGTAGTAATGCGGAATGCGGTTCAGTAAATTAGGGTAGGTTTGAAGAAACCACTTGTATTTGGTTAAAGTATCGCCTGTAATCAGGGCTTCAATACGTGCATTATTCTGTTTATTTAGCTTTTGGAAATTAGAGAGAACAATAGTAGTAAGTTCGCTGTCGGTATTCACATACGAAAAAATGGCTTTGTAGTTGGCCACCGAAATAAGGCAATCTTCCAGGGCCTGAATACTTAATGTTGCCGCAGCATTCGGGATATAGTTTCCGGAAACCAGGTCGCCTTCCATAAAAAAATGGGTGGTAATTTCTTCGCCTTCATCCGATAAAGTAAACCCTCTGAGAATCCCCTTTACAACTTTCCCAATCCTGTAATTCTGCTGGCCGTTTTTAACAAAATATTCACCTTTACCCAGCGCCAAATCGGTATGTAACGATTCATTTAACATCTGCTGTTTTTGCTCCCGCTGTTCGGGTTTGCCAAAAATAACCACTGTTAAACTGAAATAAAAGCAATTACCAACAAAAGTTGGCCCTTAGCGCAGGTGTTTTCGTAAAAGCGGGTTTATAGCTTTACAAGCCAAAACCAATGTGCACGCCCAGGCTTAAGTGCACATGCTCGAAATTATAACCCACTTCGGCCATGGGGCCAAAATGCAGGTCGCCCAACTGAAGATCGTAAGCTGTTTCGAAATGCAGGGCAAAGTTTTTCTCGTCCCAATCGCTGCCCTCAAAAGCAATACCGGGTGTTAGGGCAAAATGTAGGCGCTCAACCGGTGTGTAACTACCAACAATGCCAAAGGTATTGTGTTTGTGTTCGTCGAAAATACGTTCGTAGGCTAGCCCTACTCCAAACTTCGAATGGCTGATATTACGCACCACGTGCACATGCAGGCCATAGCTCAGTTCCTTTTCGCCGGTAAAATAAACCAGCGAATTACCAATACCTATTTCGGTTTTGTGTGTATGCGAATGGTGCTGATGATCGTGATCGTGGGTATGCCCGTGCGAGTCCTGGGCATTACTTTGGTAACTAAAAAATACGGCCACCAGGGCCAAAAGCATGGTATAAAAACGATATTTCATTTTGTAGCTGTTTTCTGTTCCTTAACAATTTCAACCCAACGTTTAAAACCGGAAATTGTTGAGAAAAAGTGTAATTCGGGGGGCAAAAATAACGCCTTTCACACATTCTCAAAATCCCTTACTTCACTTTTTATTACCTTAGGCAGCAAAATTCTATTGTATGTTAAAAAAGGTACCGCATACCTATGTCATTATTTTTTCATTGATTGTGTTTTGTGCGCTTTTAACCTGGATTATTCCGGGGGGCGAATTTGAACGTGAAAGTGTTGTTGTAAACGGTGTTGAGCGTAGTGTAATTAAAAACGGTTCGTTTCAGCAAACCGACAGCCAGATGCAAAGCTGGCAGGTTTTCTCGTCTTTTTTTGACGGTTTTTTACGCACTTCCGATATCATCGCGCTTATTGTGCTTATTGGCGGGGCCTTTTGGATTATGAATGCCAGCAAAGCGGTTGACATCGGCATTTACTCTTTTCTGCAGTTTTTAAAACGTTTTGAGCGCTCGAAGCTACTGGCCCGGATTGGCGTAAACAACCTGGTTTTGCTGAGCATTATGACCATATTCAGTTTGTTTGGTGCTGTTTTTGGCATGAGCGAAGAAACCATTGCCTTTACCATTGTTTTTGTTCCGCTGGCTATTTCAATGGGCTACGACTCGATTGTTGGTGTTTCGCTTTGTTTTATTGCCGCCACAATGGGTTTTGCCGGGGCATTTTTAAATCCATTTACCATTGGTGTGGCACAGGGCTTATCGGATATCCCCCTGTTTTCTGGCCTTGAATACCGCATTTTTATGTGGGCTGTAATTAACCTTTTTGGCTTTATTTATGTGCTGCGATATGCCCGGCGTATAAAAAAAGACCCAACAAAATCGTTTGTGTACACCGACGATAATTACTGGCGAAAACGAAATGAATCCACTTCCGTTACTATCGAAAAAATAAAACCAACAGCTGCGTGGATAGCCATGGCTGTTCTTAGCACTTTTTTAGTGTTTGTGTCTTTTGCTTTTCCGCAAAGCGCAATAAACATGGGCAACAGTATTTTCAGGGTTCCTGCCATTCCGGTTGCCACCGCCCTTTTTATAATAATGGGCCTTGTCACCCTGCGCCACTCGGTTCAATATTTTATTTTAACACTACTTACGTTTACCATTGTTTTCCTGGTAATCGGCGTGATGGGGCACGGGTGGTACATCAAAGAAATTTCAACGATTTTTCTTGCCATGGGAATTTTTGCCGGCATCGCTGCCAACAACTCGCCCAATACCCTAACCAAACTTTTTCTTGCCGGTGCCAAAGATATTCTTCCGGCAGCTCTTATTGTTGGATTGGCAAGGGGTATTGTTGTTATTCTCGAAGATGGTAAAATCATCGATACCCTGCTTTTTAATGTTTCCGATTCGATGCAAAATTTTGGTGAAGTTGGCACGCTGGGCATCATGTACCTGATTCAAACCCTGCTGAATGTATTTATCCCATCCGGCTCGGGACAAGCCGCACTTACCATCCCCATTATGTCGCAAATAGCTGATTTAATAGGCATTTCACGCCAGACAACTGTTGTTATATTTCAGCTTGGCGATGGATTTACGAATATGATTACTCCCACAAGTGGCGTGTTAATTGGCGTTTTAGGGGTAGCTCGTATTCCCTACGAAAAGTGGTTTAAATGGGCTGCGCCTTTTATTCTTATGCTGATAATTATCGGATTTTTATTGATTTTACCCACTGCTTTTATGGAACTGAACGGGTTTTAAACGGTAGAAAAAAAGGCAAAAAAAAAGCCCGCATGCGCGAGCTTCAATGTCTTTATGCTGAGCGAACTATTCTTCAATAGAAATTGCTTCAACCGGACAAACTTCTGCGCATGAGCCACAGTCTGTGCAAAGTTCCGCATCAATGGTATAGATATCACCTTCTGCGATAGCGTCAACCGGGCACTCATCGATACAAGTACCGCATGCAATACATTCATCTGAAATTTTGTATGCCATAACAATGATTTTTTTTAGTTAAACATTAACGTTTCAGCAAAAGTACAAAGTTTGCCAAAAAATCAAAGTTCAAAGTACATTTTATTCCCATGTTTTACAAACACACAACATAGCCCCCTGTAAAGCAACACCTTACAAGCATTTTACATGTTAATATTCAATTAATCTACTTTTTCTTAAATTTGCTAACCATAATTCGCAAAGAATGGAATCATCCAATGTATTATTAGCCCTGTTGCTAACCTTGTTTGCAGGCTTATCAACCGGTATTGGCAGTGCAATAGCATTTGTTGCCAAACGAACCAATACCAAGTTGCTTACCTTATCGCTGGGCTTTTCAGCCGGTGTTATGATTTATATTTCTTTTGTCGAGATTTTTCAGGAAGCAAAAGAAAGCCTGGTGCACCATTTTAACGAATTTGAAGGTACCCTATACACCGTTATTGCCTTTTTTGGGGGGATGCTGCTTATTGCCTTAATCGACAAATTTATTCCGAGTTTTGAAAACCCGCACGAAATAAGAGGTATTGAGGCCATGGACAATAAAAAAGCTGCCACTAACTTTAACAGGCTTTACCGCATGGGCTTAATGACTGCGCTGGCAGTTGGGGTGCATAACTTCCCTGAAGGAATTGCTACTTTTATGTCGGCCATTAACGACCCGGCACTTGGTGTTGCCATTGCCATTGCTATTGCTATTCACAACATACCCGAGGGAATTGCCGTTTCGGTACCTATTTATTATGCCACAGGCAGTCGGAAAAAAGCTTTTTTCTATTCGTTTTTATCGGGCCTTTCAGAACCTGTTGGAGCACTTATTGCCTACCTGGCACTAATGCCTTTCTTAAACTCCGGAAACAGTGACGTATTTTTTGGTGTAATTATGGCCGGTGTTGCAGGTATAATGGTTTTTATTTCGCTCGACGAACTTTTGCCGTCGGCAGAAGAATACGGCGAACACCATGTTGCCATTTATGGCCTGACAGGTGGAATGGTTGTTATGGCCTTAAGCCTGCTGTTCCTGCTCTAAAAGTAAAATCTGCTTGATAAGATCGGCCTTTGGGTAAAATTTTTCGTGCGCAAAATTCAAAAACCGCAGTATTTTAAAGGCATTAAATTTCTGAAAAAAACGCTGGTGAAATGTTTCTGGTCGCGAACAGTTATTGTTAAGGTCCTTTAGTTCGGCATAAAAATTATCGACCTCAAGAAAATTTCGCATGGCTTGGCTTAAGCTTTTTATAAAGGCTTCATATTCTTCGGGCTGAATTTTATACAGCTTGTTTATTTGCAAAAACAGCTCCCTGATGTTTTTAAAAGCCTCAAAATTATAGGTGCTGCGTAAATCTTCCTCCCCTTTCATCCATTTTTGTAAAACGGGTCCGGTACCAAACGGCACCCGATCGGATAAGCGCGACGAGGGGTACACTTTTGTTGAAGTTATTTCGCCAATCGTACCCAACTGCACCAGGTTTTGTAAAAAATAAAAATCCTCGCCTGCCTGTCTTCGGTTCATTCCACCCCGTTTAACATAGGCATCTGCTTTAACAGCAAAGGCCGAACCAATGGTAAACATGGCATAAGGGTAAGCAGCAAATTGCAAGGCACGCTTGTAGTAGGCCAGGTATCTCTCGTACAGCTCTATCCCTGTGCGGTGTTTTTCATCCAACGCTATTTTCTGATGTTCGAAGGCAAGGGTAGCCCCCACATGTTTTGGGTTTTTAATGAAGTGTTTTTCAATTTCAGTCAGGTAATTTTTGGCTACCAGTGTATCGGCATCCAACGAAACCAAAATTCCACCGGTATGATTAAAAGAATTAAAACGAGCAATGGCTTCATCCATTCCCTTTTTGCGCGCCAAACCTGCTCCGGCCCATTTCTTTTTAAGCACAACCGGGCCAAGGGCATAGAACTGAATACCGGACTTTGTATGTTCGGCAATCCATTTGTCGGCATTGGTTTTGGTGACGGTATTTAGCTGAATGGTTTCGGGTTCTGCAGTTTCTGAGTGATTAATTAATACCAGTACCTCAACCAAACAATTGGGCAGATTACATGCATAAAGCGAGTTAAGTGTTTGGTGTAAATCGGGTTCGCGTAAACACGGTATAACAACAATTATTCCCGGAGCCACATCCGGAAGATCATCAATAAGGGACCGGTGTTGATTCTTTTTCAGGTACTTATCGGCAAACATAAAACAAAGCTAAGATAAAAAGCGAACTTTCAGGCCAAAAAAAATCCGGGTATTACCCGGATTTCATATCGTAGTTTTTCTTTTTTATTCCGTTTTCTGAGCGGCATATTCTTCGTTTAATGCCTTCAGCACATCTGCCGTAATATTGTTGGCTTCAGGGCCAATTAATACGTTTGTACCATTTAATATATAGTCGTAACCGGCCTTTTCGTTGTAACGCTCCAGGTAATCCATAATATTTTCCAGGATTTTGGTGTTGTTGCCCTGCTGAATTTCAGCCAGTTTAGTCGACAGTTCCTGGTCGAGCTTAACAATCTCCTGTTCTTTACCCACCAAACGATCGCGTTCCTGTACGGCACGTTGCTCAGTTAAAAAGCCTCCACGCTGCAGTTTTTCCTGAAAAGCAGCTGCTTCTTTTTCAAACGACTGACGTTTTGTTCCGTATTCAGAAGTATACGCTTCCTGCTTTTTGGTAAACTCATCATGTAAATCCTCCGACAGGTTGTAGTTTAAAATTACCGAATCGGCTTTGATATAAGCAATTTTTAATCCTCCAGCCGAGGTTTCGGCAGCTGCTTTTATGCTAACACCTTCGCCTGCTCCCTGGCCGGTAAAATGTAAAACGTATAAAACGATAACTGCAACAAAAAGTACTACACTTACTACTAACGATGTTCCTTTCATCTTTCTTAATTTTTACTTCAACTGTTTTTTTGAAATGTCAGGAGAATTCTCCCAATTCTTTCATTCAACATTTAGGTTCAACTTTTAAATCCCGACAAAGATACTTTTTTAGCCGAAAAGCACTACTCTTATTAACACTTTTTTGATGTATTTAATAATCAACAAGTTCTGAAAAAAAGCTGCATTAAATCATGCTTTGTCACTGATAAACATCATTGCAAAGGACTTGCTCTGCATCGTATTTTTACCAGCAACAAATTCGTATTTACCTAAAATTTGAAATGTTGAATAAGTTAATTGCAAATATTATCCCCATCATGCCGAAAAAACTGGTGTGGGTGTTTTCAAAACGTTATATCGCCGGAGAAACGATGGAAGAAGGTTTGCTGGCATCGAAGCTTTTAAACGAAAAAGGGATTGAAGTAACGGTTGATATTTTGGGTGAATTTATTACAACGCTTGATGAAGCAGAAAAGAACCGTAATGAGTACCTCGAAGTTATTGAACGTTTCACTACTGAGCATATAAAAGGAAATTTCTCGGTAAAACCAACCATGTTTGGTTTGCTCATTGATAAAGAAGTTTGCTACTCGCATTTACGAGATGTAGTACAATTGGCAGCAAAAAAAGATTCGTTTATACGCATTGATATGGAAGACTCGCAATGTGTAGACATGGAGCTGGATATTTTCCGCCGACTCAGAAATGAGTTTCCAAAACATGTTGGATTGGTGCTGCAAGCTTATTTACGAAGAACAGAAAGCGACCTGCTTGCATTAAACGACTTAAACAACGAGAAATTCCCAATCAGTTTCAGGCTATGTAAGGGCATTTATGTTGAACCCGAAAACATAGCTTTTAAAGGGTATGACGAAGTAAGACAACATTTTTTGGCCGATTTGAAGTACATGTTTGATAACAAAATGTATGTAGGTATTGCCACACACGATAAATACCTGGTTGAAGAATCGTTAAAAATGATACGGGAAATGAATATTCCGAAAAACATGTACGAATTTCAGATGCTTTATGGTGTAACGCCTGAATTGCGACAATCGATTGTTGATGAGGGACACCTGATGCGCGTATATGTGCCTTTTGGCGAAAAATGGTTCAATTATTCAACCCGAAGATTAAAAGAAAATCCGAAAATGGCTCAACATATAATTAAGGCACTTTTTATAAGGGGTTAATTTTAGGAGTTAAACACAAAAGGATGGCTAAGCCATCCTTTTTTTATGCTTTTAATCGGTGTATACAAGCACCTCATCCAGTCCTCTTTTTGGCACATGGTGTACGCCCTTATCATCGCGCCAGTATTTTATATTACCATTATTTACCGGATCGATAACTACCTGCTCGGCAGGTTTCCCCAATGCAATCATCCACAACAATTCCTGCTTTTCAGCCAGGCCCAAAAGCCGCGATACTTTTGCCTTGTTTACCGACCCAATCATGCAACCACCAAAACCCTCTTCGGTAGCTCCCAGTAAAATACTCTGCATGGCAATACCATCGTCGCAGTAATGGTTATCCGCTATTTGCCGATCTTTTATTACCGCCACATAGGCTACCGGCCTTTCTCCTTCTACCGGGCCTTTCCAATCGTTTAAATAACCTGCCCACCCCAGAAAAGGAAATATTTTAGCACACATTTCGGGGTTTGTAATAATAGCATATTTTAATGGTTGTGCATTTCGCGCACTTGCCGAAAAATTCGCCAGTTCAATCCATTTACCAATAGTTGCTGCTGAAAGTTTTTCTGATTCATCAAAACGACGATAGCTTCTATTTCGGATAATAAGTTCTTTTATCATGATTTGTTGCTGTTTTTAAATCAAAAATAAAAGAAAAAAGGATAAGAAGTGAGGCTAAAAAGAATTGCTGACCAAACTTAACCACTAGAAAAAAGTAACCTCACCCTACCCTTTTCCTCCAAAACGGGTTTTGTACAAGCCTATTGTTTTTTTGAGCTTAATAAATGTTAAATGCATAAAACTTGTTGAAAGAACACAAAATAATGAGAATCAGCTTACAGAAATATTATTAGTTTTGTAGAACAGAACAGAATGGGGTTCTACAATTAAACTAACACCATGAGCGAAATTAAATTTACCATTGAAAAGAACTCAAACGTTTTAAAATTTCAGCAACTCGTTGACGCCATCCTCGACTCCATTAGCCAGAATCAGCTAAAAGAAGGAGATATGCTGCCTTCGGTAAACCAGATAATGAAGGATTGCCAGCTCTCGAGAGATACCGTGTTTAAAGCTTATGCCGAACTAAAAAAACGCGGAGTTGTTGAATCGGTGCCCAATCGTGGCTATTTTGTGACCCGTAAAATCACCAAAATTTTTCTTTTCCTCGATACGTTTAAAGCCTATAAAGAGGTGTTGTACCACTCTATTTTAAACCACTTACCCAATAACATAAGTGTCGATCTTCATTTTCATCATTACAATATCGATCTTTTTGAAAAAATTATTTCGGAAAGTGTGGGGCGTTACAGCAAATACATTGTTATGAACTTTGACCATAAACGGGTGAAAAAAGTAATCGACACTATTCCCGAGCAACAGTTGCTTATTATCGACTGGAAAATAAATGGAGAAGGCAAGTCATGCGTCTATCAGAGTTTTGGAGAAGCACTTTATTGTTGCCTGGAAAAAAATAAAGCAGCCATAGCAAAGTATAAAAGGGTAACTTTCTTCTATCCATCGTTTACCTATCATCCCCGCGAGTCGGTGGAGCACTTCAAACGGTTCTGCCAGGATAATAAAATAAACCACAAGGTAATTTCAAGCTACGATGAATTTGACTTACAGGAAGGAGATTTATATTTTTTGGTTAGCGACCGCACCCTGGCAAAGTTTCTCGACAGGTGTGCCGAAAAAGGTTATGAACCCGGAAAGGAAGTGGGGGTAATTTCATACAACGAAACCCCAATGAAAAAATATGTTAAGAACGGAATATCGGTCATCTCTACCGATTTTGAACTCATGGGAAAAAAAGCAGCAGAATTTATTCTTGACGATCAGACAATGAATTTTGAAGTGCCAACGTGCTTAAAACTCAGGTCATCGCTATAAATATGTTTTATAACATATTCATGGCGAATTGAGATGATGCAAATTGCATATATTTTTGCAACCATATCAGAACAGAACAGATTAAATACAAATTTATATAAAACAGCTTAAAATCATGCATTTATTAGGTCTCGATATCGGAAGCTCTTCTGTGAAAGTTTCTTTGGTAGAAGCAGACGGTGGCCAGGTGGTTGCCTCATCGTTTTTCCCCAAACAAGAAATGAAAATAACCGCACACAAAGCGGGATGGGCAGAACAGGAACCCGAATTATGGTGGGCTAACCTTAAACTGGCTCTTGCCGAGGTTTTGTCTACCGCCAATGTTGATAAAGAAAGTATTGAATCAATAGGTATTTCGTACCAAATGCATGGGCTGGTAATGGTGGATAAAAACCTGGAAGTAATTCGTCCGTCGATTATCTGGTGCGATAGCCGTGCTGCCGCCTATGGCGACAAAGCCTTCGAAGAAATTGGAGGCCAGCGCTGCCTTACAAACCTGCTCAATTCACCGGGTAATTTTACAGCATCAAAATTAAAATGGGTAAAAGAAAACGAGCCTGAACTTTTTGATAAGGTATATAAAATTATGCTTCCGGGCGATTACATTGCCATGAAGCTAACCGGAGAAACTCAAACCACGGTAAGCGGCTTATCTGAAGGAATTATGTGGGATTTTAAAGAAAATTCCCTGGCCAAAATGTTATTCGACAATTACGGATTTCAGCCCGAAATTATTCCCAATATCGTTCCTACTTTTGCGCCTTCAGGACAGGTGAGTGCAAAAGCAGCAGCTGAACTGGGTTTATCCACCAAAACAAAGGTTAGTTACCGTGCCGGCGATCAGCCGAACAATGCCCTGTCGCTAAATGTGCTAAATCCCGGTGAAATTGCCACAACAGCAGGTACCTCAGGAGTGGTGTATGGTGTGAGCAACGAAATAAAATACGATCCGCAATCGCGTGTAAACACCTTTGCCCACGTTAACCATGCGCCCGAAGACCCTCGTCTGGGTGTTTTGCTTTGTATTAACGGTACCGGCATATTAAATGCATGGATGAAACGTATGGTGGCAGAAAACCTGTCGTACGAAGCCATGAATGACCTGGCATCGGGAGTTGCCATTGGTTCCGACGGACTTTCAATTCTTCCGTTTGGAAACGGCGCCGAGCGGGTATTGCAAAATAACAATATTGGATCGATGTTTAACGGCATTAACTTTAACATACACGGTAAAGGCCATTTATTACGGGCTGCACAGGAAGGGATTGTTTTTTCGTTTAAATACGGAATGGATATCATGAGAAATATAGGAATTGATGCTTCGGTAATTAGGGCCGGAAAAGCCAACATGTTCCTGAGTCCGATTTTTAGAGAAACACTGGCAGGTATTACCGGTGCAACCATTGAACTGTACAATACCGATGGTTCGGTTGGAGCAGCACGTGGAGCAGGTGTTGGTTCAGGCTATTACAAATCGTTTAACGAGGCTTTTGCAAACCTGAAAAAACTGGACATTATTGAGCCAAACACTTCGAAACAAGCAGCCTACGAGGCAGCCTATGAAAACTGGAAAGCTCAGCTTGAAAAAGTAACACTTAGTTAAAAAATAAAAATCAATATAAATAATAACACATAAAATAAATTAAAATGGAAGTTTTAAAAGGAAACAAAGAGTATTTTAAGGGTATCGATCAGATTAAATACGAAGGCCCTGAATCAAAAAATCCGTTGGCCTTTAAATGGTACGACGAAAACAAGGTTGTTGCAGGAAAAACAATGAAAGAACATTTGCGTTTTGCAGCTGCCTACTGGCATACTTTCTGTGGAACTGGTGGCGATCCTTTCGGTCCGGGTACACAGATTTTCCCATGGATTGGTGCAAGCGATATTATGGATGCTGCGAAAGAAAAAATGGATGCTGCTTTTGAGTTTATCACAAAAATGAACATCCCTTACTACTGTTTCCACGATACCGACCTGGTAGGCGATGGTTCGGTTTTCGACATTGAAAAAAGAATGGAACAAATTGTTGCTTTTGCTAAAGAGAAGCAAGCAGCATCGGGTGTTAAACTGCTTTGGGGAACTGCGAATGTATTTTCTGATCCACGTTATATGAACGGAGCCTCAACCAATCCTGATTTTAATGTGGTTGCCAATGCTGCCGTACAGGTAAAAAATGCTATTGATGCTACTATTGCACTTGGCGGTACCGGTTATGTATTCTGGGGCGGACGCGAAGGTTACATGAGCCTGCACAACACCGATACAAAACGCGAATTGGCGCACCTGGGCGAATTCCTTCGTATGGCTCGCGATTATGGCCGTAAACAAGGATTTGAAGGTACATTCTTTATTGAGCCAAAACCAATGGAGCCAACCAAGCACCAGTACGATTTTGATGCACAAACGGTAATCGGATTCCTGAAAGAAAATGGCTTAGCCGACGATTTTAAACTAAATATTGAAGTAAACCACGCTACATTGGCAGGCCATACTTTTGCTCACGACCTGAGAATGTCGGCAGATGCCGGAATGCTTGGATCAATTGATGCCAACAAAGGAGATTACCAAAACGGATGGGATACAGATGAATTCCCGACCAGCATTTACGAAATAACAGAGGCCATGCTTGAAATTCTTCCAACGGGTGGATTTACCCACGGAGGTATCAATTTCGATGCAAAAACCCGCCGTAATTCAACCGACCTTGAAGATATTTTTATCGCTCACATTGGTGGTATGGATGTTTTTGCCCGTTCGTTGGTTATCGCCGATAAGATTTTGAACGACTCGCAGTACTGCGCTATGCGTGCTGCCCGTTATGCTTCGTTTGACGAAGGAAAAGGTGCTGAATTTGAAGCTGGTAAACTGACCATAGAAGATATGTATGCCATTGCCAAAGAAGTTGGCGAACCTGCACAAATAAGTGGAAAACAAGAGTTAATTGAGCAATTAATTAACTGGTATATTTAATAGCTATGAAAGGGCGTAATTCGTTTTACATTGTAGTTATTACATTGGTTGCCACGCTGGGAGGACTGTTGTTTGGTTACGATACAGCTGTTATCTCGGGTGCCGACAAATCAATCCAGGCCTACCTCATTGAGGGGCTTGGGTTAAATTCGTTGGCGCACGGAGCAACCATATCAAGTGCCTTAATCGGTTGCATTATCGGCGGTAGTATTTCCGGCTTACTTGCATCTAAACTAGGTCGAAAAAAGACATTGTTCCTGGCAGCACTTCTTTTCTTTCTATCAGCTCTGGGATCAGGTAATCCTGAGTTCTTGTTCTTTACAAAAGGCGAACCTACCATGGGATTGTTATACATGTTTAACTTTTACCGGGTAATTGGTGGTATCGGCGTTGGTTTGGCATCGGCAGTTAGCCCAATGTATATTGGAGAAATTGCACCGGCCGATATTCGTGGACGACTTGTTTCGCTCAACCAGTTTGCCATTATTTTTGGTATGCTGGTGGTATATTTTGTAAACTGGGGAATTGCCAACGGCCAACCACTAGAGTGGATAAATACTATTGGCTGGAGACGCATGTTTATCTCTGAAGCCATTCCTGCCGGTTTATTTGGAGCATTACTTTTATTTGTTCCCGAAACACCGCGTTACCTGGCCATTCAAAATAAAGACGACAAAGCACTTAGTATTCTTACAAAAATTAACGGAGCCGAACGCGCCAAAGAAATTTTTAATGATATTAAACAAAGTGTTGAGAGCCACTCGGGCAAATTATTCTCCTACGGTAAATTGGTTATCGTTATTGGTATTTTGTTATCAGTGTTCCAGCAATTTGTTGGTATTAATGTAGCCTTGTACTATGCTCCACGTATTTTTGAAAGTATGGGAGCTGCCAAAGATGCCTCATTAATGCAAACCGTTGTTATGGGTATTGTAAATGTAATGTTTACTGTAGTTGCCATTTTAACGGTTGACAAATGGGGTAGAAAACCACTGCTGATGATAGGATCTATTGGTATGGCGGTTGGTATGTTTGCCATTGGCATACTTTCGTTTATGGAAGTTATAGGCATTAGTACACTGGTATTTATTATTATTTACACGGCTTCATTTATGATGTCGTGGGGACCAATTTGCTGGGTTCTTATTTCGGAATTGTTTCCAAACAGAATCAGGGGAAAGGCCGTTGCAGTTGCAGTAGCAGCTCAATGGGCAGCCAACTACTTTATTTCATCTACCTATCCGGCAATGATGGAATTTAGCGGAGGATTAACTTACAGCTTTTATGGGCTGATGAGTTTGTTATCGTTTGTATTTGTATGGAGGCTGGTACCCGAAACCAAAGGGAAAACTTTAGAGGAGATGGAAAGTCTCTGGAAAAAATAAGTTTTTAGTTGAAACGATAAAGAGGGGCTTGCCAATGCAAGCCCCTCTTTTTTTTATTTGCCTAATCACGCTATTTGGGTTCCCAGAAACAGCGTTTTGGCGACACAATCTTTTCTTCTGCTTTTAACACTTTCATCGCCTTATCCACCTCTTTCTTCTCCAGTCCGGCAGCTTCGGCAATTTCACCTGCTTTTAAAGGCTTTCCGGCAGCTTGCATGGCTGCCAATACTTTTTCTGTACTCATAAATTTCCTTTTTATCCGGCAAAACGTTCTGATATAACTTTCCAGTCTAAAATTTTCCAAAAATCTTCGATGTACTTCGGACGTGCATTTTTCTTGTCGATGTAGTAAGCATGTTCCCATACATCGCAGGTTAACAATGGTTTTTTACCATCGCGCAACGGGTTGGCAGCGTTACTGGTTTGCACAATTTCCAATTCGCCGCTTTCGCTTACAACAAGCCAGGCCCAACCCGAGCCAAATAAAGTGGCCGCTGCTTTCGAGAAAGCTTCTTTAAATGCATCAAGCGAACCAAATTTGGCTTCGATTGCTGCTTTTAATTCATCTTTCGGTTCTTCGCAACCTTTTGGGCCAAACTGCATAAAGTAAAAGGTATGGTTCCATACCTGGGCTCCATTGTTAAAAATACCACCCTCTGCCTTTTTAATAATCTCCTCAAGGTCAGCATTTTCAAACTCGGTACCCGCAACAAGGTTATTTACGTTATTAACATAAGCCTGGTGGTGCTTGCCGTAATGAAACGCTATAGTTTTTTCGCTAATATAAGGCTCCAGCGCATCAGGAGCATACGGAAGTTTTGGTAAACTAAATGCCATAATAATACGATTTAAAGATTTTTAATTGATTTTTTTGATGTTTAAAGGTACAACGTTTTTTATTGAAAAAGGATTAGAAATAAACATAATTTAGAATGATTATAAGCATATCCCTTCCACACTCAATTCAATTCTCAGTTTTACTTTGCCAGCAACGCTGTGAATTTTACTCAAAATCCAGTCCCTTGCTAATACATAAAACTACTGCCTCCTAAAAACTCGCGCAGTAAGGATGTTGGAGGTATTTCTTCGTCACTAATTAATTTGAAATACGAAAGAAATTCGAGTAAACGTGTTGACTCGGTGTATTCCGGCTGATATTCGAGTACGGAATTTAGAATGGGTTCGGCATATTTTTTTAGAACTGCCAATTCGTATATGGTTGCCGAATTAAACATTACATCTGCATTTTCCTGGTACGGGAAGATGTTCTTTTCTTCGCCCTTACGCACTGAAGGCCAACGCTTAATTGTTTCAGCAGCCCGATATCCCCGGTATTTGCTATCGCGAATCATTCGCCGGAGCAAGCGATTATCGGCGGTTGAAATGTGTGTTTGTTCATCAACCGAGACCTGTGTGAGTGCTGAAATAAAAATTTTAAACGTATTCTCTTCGCGCACATCAGTTAGCAGTCCGGGGTTCATTCCGTGTATTCCTTCCACAATCAATATGTCATCTTTTCCCAGTTGAAGTGTTTTGCCATTCGAAGTGCGTTTTCCGCTATGGAAATCGAATCGGGGCAGGCGAATTTCCTTACCCTCGAAAAGCTCGATAAGTTGCTGATTAAAAAACTGTACATCAATGGCCTCAAGTGCCTCAAAATCATACTCGCCATGTTCATCTTTTGGGGTCAGTTCGCGATCTACAAAATAATCGTCGAGCGAAATTTGATAAGGATGTAAACCATTTACCGCCAACTGAACACCGAGTCGTTTACTAAATGTTGTTTTGCCTGATGCTGAAGGACCAGCCACTAAAACAACCTTTGTACCGTTTCCGCGTGCCGAAATCTGGTTGGCAATTTCAGCTATTTTCTTTTCGTGCAATGCCTCTGATATTTTTATAATATCGCCGCTGCGGTTTTGCAGGGTAAAATTATTCAGGCTTCCAATTGTTGAGACATTCAGAATCTCAGCCCAGTCTTTTTGTTCCTGAAAGATTTCAAACAACTTGGCATTGTAATGAACTTTACGTAGTTTTTTGAAATTTTTTCGTCGCGGAATTTGCAGGAGTATACCGTCAAAATAAGGTACTAATCCATAATTGGTAATGTATCCGGTTGATGGCAACAAGTTACCATAGAAGTAATTTCCCAGGTCGTTTAAAAAATATAAAAACGAATACATGTGGCCCTGCTGCTCAAACAACTGTGCTTTATCTTCAAGGCCTTGTCTATTCAACAAATCAACCGCATGCGATGTTATTAATCCTTTTTTTACGAAAGGAATATTGGCATCAATTATTGCCTTCATTTCCTGTTTTATGGCAAAAATATCCGATTCCGAAATCTCTCGTTCCAGGCCTTGAAGCTCGCAAAAATAACCATTGCTAATTCCGTTCTGTACTTTAAAGGCAACATGCGGAAACACCTCTTTTATTGCGGCATACAATACAAAAATTAAACTCCGTATGTACATTCTCACCCCATCGGGATGCGAAAAATCGATGAACTCGATGTGCTTGGGCTTTACCACACAAAACGATAGTTCTTTTACCTGGTGGTTTACAATTGCTCCGCAAACCTGATGCTCGAGTTGTATATTTAAATCCTCGCTAATTTCCAATAAGGAAGTGCCCATGGGGTACACATGCGAAGTATGGGTATTTCTGCAATAGATTTCCACGTCTTTCATAGCCTGCTGTTTTCAGTTTTAGGCTTAAATGTATGAAATTGATATGAGCTATCGGCTACATTTTTTAGGTTTTGGCACCTATTTTGACTTTTTTATGAAAAACAGGATTTATTACGCTTGCTGTAACTCTTGCTTTAAATAACGGGCAGTGTGCGATTTTTTATTTTTACAAACCTCTTCGGGTGTACCTGCACATAAAATTTTCCCGCCATGCTTTCCACCTTCCGGTCCAATATCGATAATGTGGTCGGCTACTTTTATTACATCCATATTGTGTTCGATTACAATAACCGTATTTCCTTTATCAACCAGTTTATTTAACACCTCAAGCAGTACCCTCACATCTTCAAAATGTAGTCCTGTTGTAGGCTCATCAAGAATATAAACTGTTTTTCCGGTGTCGCGTTTTGCCAATTCGGCTGCCAATTTTACCCGTTGCGATTCGCCGCCTGATAGTGTTGTTGATGATTGCCCAAGTGTAATATACCCCAGGCCAACATCTTGCAAAGTTGTTAGTTTATTGGCGATTGAAGGAATGTGTTCAAAAAACTCAACACCCTGGTTAATGGTCATATTCAGCACATCGCTGATTGACTTTCCTTTGTAACGCACCTCCAGTGTTTCGCGGTTATACCGCTTACCGTTACACTTATCACAATGCACATACACATCGGGCAGAAAGTTCATTTCAATAAGCTTTAATCCCCCGCCCTGGCATTCCTCGCAGCGTCCGCCTTTAACGTTAAACGAAAAGCGCCCCGGTTTGTAGCCCCGTATTTTTGCTTCGGGCAACTGGGCAAATAAACTTCTTATATCGCCAAAAACATTGGTATAAGTAACCGGATTTGAGCGTGGAGTCCGGCCAATGGGCGACTGGTCGACCCGAATTACTTTGTCGATATGTTCCAGTCCTTCAACTTTTTTATAGGGTAACGGATCTTTTAATGATTTATAAAAATGCTGACTTAAGATGGGTTGCAGCGTTTCGTTAATTAAAGTTGATTTACCGGAACCGGAAACACCTGTAACACAAATAAATTTGCCCAATGGAATTTCTGCTGTAACATTATTAAGGTTATTTCCGGAACAGCCGGTAATTTTTAAGATATCCGATTTTCCGTTTCGTCGCTTCGCCGGTACTTCAATCTTTTTCCGGTTATTTAGGTAATCGGCTGTTAAGGTTGGCGCTTTTAGCACCTCTTGGGGTAATCCGGCAGCTACCACCTCTCCGCCATGCCGCCCGGCGTGTGGCCCCATGTCAATTAAATGGTCGGCGTGTAACATGGTATCGCGGTCGTGCTCAACCACAATTACCGAATTGCCCGAATCGCGCAATTGCTCCAGTGCCTGAATTAGTTTCAGGTTATCGCGATGGTGCAGTCCAATGCTGGGTTCGTCGAGAATATACAGCACATTAACCAGTTGCGAACCAATTTGTGTTGCCAGGCGAATTCGTTGCGATTCTCCTCCCGAGAGACTTTGGGCAGTGCGGTCGAGTGCCAGGTAATTTAATCCAACACCCAGCATAAATCCCAGCCGGTCGCGAATTTCCTTGATTACCTCGCTGCCGATTTTTCGTTGCCGATCGGAGATCCGGTTTTCTAATCCATCCAACCAAAGTCCCAATTCATCGAGGTCCATTTTTGCCAATTCCGAAATATTCTTCCCATCAATTTTAAAGTGAAGCGATTCTTTTTTCAAGCGCATACTTTTACATTCGGGACACTCGATCGTTTTTACAAATTGGTTGGCCCATTTCTGAGCGGTTTTGGAAGTATGTTCTTCCCGTTGGCTGTCAATATATTTTATCACACCGTCGTAGCTCATCATGTAGTTCATGCTGTTGCCAAGGGGTGTATTTTTTAGCTGAATACGTTCGTTGGTGCCAAACAATACTTCATTTAATCCCTCTTCCGGAATATCTTTAACCGGCGTTTTTAGCGTAAACCCATGCTTTTCGCCCAAGGCTTCAATTTGCCAAAAAATTAAGGTGTTTTTATAGGCTCCAAGCGGAGCAATCCCTCCTTTGGCAATGCTCTTGTTTTTTTCGGGCATAATTTTATCGAGGTCGATCTCGGTAACCCGGCCCAGACCATTGCATTTTGGGCATGCCCCCTGTGGCGAGTTAAACGAGAAATTATGCGGTGCCGGCTCGTTGTAGGAGATTCCGGTGGTGGGACACATTAACAAACGGCTGTAATATTTTGCTTCGTTCGTGTCGTGGTCGAGAATCATTAAAATTCCGTGGCCGTGCTTCATGGCTGTTTGCACGCTCTCTTTCAGGCGTTTGGTACTGGCTTCGTCAACCACCAGTTTATCAATCAAAATTTCGATAAAGTGGTTTTTATAGCGGTCTACCTTATGGTTATGCATTAACTCGGTTAGCTCTCCATCAATCCGGGCGGTTAAAAAGCCTTTTCGTCTAATCTGCTCAAATAATTCGCGGTAATGGCCTTTACGGCCTTTTACCACCGGTGCCAGAATATTAATTCGTTTACCGGCAAAATCAGTCTTAATCAGCTGAATAATTTTTTCTTCAGTATACTTTACCATTTTTTCGCCGGTATTGTACGAAAAAGCTTCGCCGGCACGTGCATAAAGCAAACGCAAAAAATCGTAAATTTCAGTTACGGTCCCCACCGTTGAGCGCGGATTTCGGGTGGTAACCTTTTGCTCTATTGAAATAACGGGGCTTAAGCCTGTAATCTTATCCACATCAGGGCGTTCCATATTGCCTAAAAACGAGCGGGCATAAGCCGAAAACGTTTCAATATACCTCCGCTGCCCTTCGGCATATATTGTATCAAAAGCCAGCGATGACTTACCACTGCCACTTAAACCGGTGATTACAGTCAGCTTATTTCGCGGTATTTCAACATCAATATTTCGAAGATTATGAACCCTTGCCCCCTGCACCACAATTTTCTCTTCTGAATCGAGCTCGGTAAGTTCAATTTCTGTATCTGTATCGAATTTCGTTTTCGTCATTTTTTATCTCTTTCTTTCAACTGAAGAACCTTTAAAAAGGCTGCAATACTTCTTTTCGGTGTTGCTCCGGCGGCTATTACTTTTCAGGAATTTCAACCCAATACCTTTTTCTTCCGGAGTAGGTTAAATTGTTTTCCCTTAGCCAGGGGTTAAAATCTTTCAACACTTTATAACTAACTCCTTGTTTGTGGGCAAATTCGGCAAAGTTGTCTACCGAGCCTTTTATTTCAACTTTCTTAGTTTTAATTACGGGGTATTTTTCGTTTTCGGCCACATAAAAATTATAACGCTCCGGATTTTCCAGAATAAGTTTTAAGGCAACAATCCGATACACGTAACGCGCCGTTTCTGTGGTAATCAGCAAATCGTAGTAATCCTCTTCCATTTGGCGGTCCATTTGGCGGTTTATACCATTCATTCCTCTATTATAGGCTGCGGCTACCATAGTCCAGTTACCAAATTTTTTGTAGGCATCTTTTAAGTATTCGCAAGCCACGTGTGTAGCTTTTTCAATGTGGTAGCGTTCGTCAACTTCGCTATTTATCTCAAGGCCATAATCTTTTGCAGTTCCTTCCATCAGCTGCCAAAACCCAACTGCCCTTGCCGGCGAAACAGCCCGCGGATCTAACCCGCTTTCGGCCACTGCCAGGTATTTAAAATCATCAGGAATACCATGTTCCTTTAAAATGGGTTCGATAACATGGAAATACCTTGGCACCAGTTTTATGTAACGAATGGTTTGCGAGTGAAAATAGGCGTTGGATAACAGTTCGCGGTCAAGTGATTCTTTTACATAGAACCGATCGAGCGGCATGGGCTCGCCGGCAAAACTTACTGCCTCAGGCAATTCTACTGCCCGGTGCTTTACCTCTTTTTTTACTGCAACTTCGTTACTTGCCGGCCTTGCCGACAGTAAAATACTTAGTACCACCACCACATTAGCCAACATCAGAAATGGCCAAATAATTCTTCTCCAGTTTTTTGTCTTCATCACTACAACCTTCCTTTCATTTTACCAATTTGCAAAAATATAATTTTACAACGATTACCGGTTGAATAACAAGCAAAAAGGCCCGACAGTTTGCCGAGCCTTAAGATATCTTTTCAAATCTTAGTCAATAATGAATTAAGAATTGTTAATCTTCCTGAAAAACAGGAATATGGCTTACCTGTGAAATATTTTGCAAGTCGGAATAATCGTACTGATAAAAGCCGTCATCGCCAATCATAAACAAGTATCCACCAAGTGGAATTACATCATAGGTATTGATGCCGGCAAAATGTGAAATCATATGATCATCAATGGCGGTTTTATCGCTTACGTCATACACTTTTAAGCCGGCATCGCCATCGCAAACAAAAAGCACTTCATCGTCGATGCCCAATCCGTAGGGTCCTTCCATCGGATAAGAACCTACCAGTTGGTTGTCAACATAATCATCGGCAAGTTTCAGCACATCAAGCCGGTTAACCGTACTGCCGCATGCCGTTCCGCCACGCAATGTAACGTAGGCATAACCATCGGCAACCACAACAGGATCGCAACTGGTAACGTGCCAAAAATCGCTAACATATTTCGGGTAAGTTGGAATATCAAGATTAAAAATACGCATCCCCGATTGGGTTCCTAAAAACATATGGTCATCGTACATAAACATGGTTTCCACATTCCATCCAACGTTTTGTTGCCCAATCTCATCGGGGTTTGCAGCAGCTTTCACATCGAAAATATGAAGATTGGCCTCGTCAACCGCATACAAATAATCGTCGTACAATCCGAAACGAGCCATTGAACCGCCAACACCAAAGGTACTGGCCATACTTCCGTTGGCTTTAGGTGCGCTACTGTATGCCATATCTTCCATTGCCCCACCAAATCGGTAGTAGGGGTAATAATGATACTCCATTTCCTGACGTACTTTTTTAATTTCCCATCCGGTTACAACCCCTTTATCCTCATCTACATCGGCAATCCGGTAGTTTTCGTCAACCGGAGGTAAAGTGTAAGGCAACACATCTTCCACACGTTTCACCACAGTAGGATTATTAATATCCGAGATATCAATGGCAAGCAAATCTACATAACTGTCGGCATAAAGGATATTTTCTTTAATGGCGATATCAACATTTCCGGGAATTTCGATAAATCCGATATTCTGCGGATTCGCAGGATTCTGATTATCGATGATGTGCACTCCTGCAAATTCTTCAACTACAAACAAATAGCCGTCTTTAAAATAGATTTTTCCGGGGTTTACCAAATCAGTTGCCGCTACTGACTTCACGCTTTGGCGAAGCTCGTCGTACGATAGGTAAATGGGGGAGTTTGCTGTAAATTCCTCGGTATATTCATCCATACACGCTGCCAGTGCTAGCGAAATAAAAAGTAGTAAAAATATCTTTTTCATTGTTTTCATTTTCTGCGGTTTTTAGTTGAAAAGAATACCGATTTTTACGGTAACACGATTGTAATCGATGGCTAATGAATAGTCGCTTTCGCCATCGTAATTAAGTCGGTGAAACTGGTAACCAACGGCAAAGTTCATCCCGAAATTTTGCGAGAACATTTGATTGAAGCCTACACCCGGGTTAAACAGTACTCCGCCCTTACAATCGAAACCATTTTCGCTAATTTCGCCGGGCCAGGGCCAAAAACTACTCCATACGGGATATACGTCGTAGTAAATATCATTTGAATCTTCAAGCGGCACCTGGTATCCTGCTTTCAGAAAAACATAAGGTGTTGTTAACTGTTTTCTGAAATGATACTCGAAATTAGCAAATACCGGCATATAGGATTCTTTCAAAAACTCGACACCAAGGCCAAGTCCGGCTGAAAAATTAGGATTAACAAGGTAATTGGCCGATCCGGATATGGAGAAAGGTGCGGTTTGGCTGTTATCGGCATTGCCGGCCAAAACACCCAACTCGGTTCTGAAAAACCACGTGGAGCTGTCCTGTTCTTCGTTAACCATACTGAGGGGTTTTACACCTTTTGTGGCAAGATGGTCAACATCAGCGGCATCAAAAATCCACACATTGCCGGCCGACTCTACCCTTAATTGTTTACCATCGTTTATGTAAACATATTTTCCTTTAATTATTGAACCGTTTTTAAGATAAACCTGGCCTTTTTCGGTTTGCGCCAAAACGGAAAACGCCAATACCGAAGCACAGAGAAGCAAGATGAGTTTCTTCATAATGTTTTTTGTTTTTATGAAGATGCCAGCTTGCCTACTTAGGTTGCGTGTTTAACAAAATTTTATTCGATTATTCCGTTTTCTTTAAGCAGAGAAAGGGCCAAAACCATTGATTGTTCGTTTTGTACCAGCAATTGTCGTTGGCGAAGAATTTTTCTGATTTCTTTTTTGTTCTCCGGAAACTGAAGGTACAGGGCACGTCGGTTTAATTTTATTTTTTGTAAACCTGCCTGTTTTCCATACAGGTAATATTCCTTTTGCAAACGGTATTCAACTGCTCGGGTTAGTCCGTTTTTATCAACATAAGGACTAACGGTACGTTCGAAAATATACCAGTTAACCAAAAGGCTTGTGCTTCCGTTATACAACTCTTCGAGGTACATACTGCTATGTTGATTATTGAGTTTAGTTAAGCGAATAAACTTCCTTGTAATATTCTCATCAACAAACGAAAAGCTTTTTACCTGATCTTTCTGCACCGAAAACAAAAAATGGCCATTTTCGTTGTACGAGATTAGCTCATCGCTCTTCGCCTGGTATCGGAGTTTAAGCTTATCGTGTACATCGCCATTTACCAAAGTTATGGTGCCGGTCACCCAATCGCCGGGGTACAGAAAATAATAATTGGCATCGGAAGTTAAAGTAAATACTTCTCCCATTAACTTGCTTTGCATGTTGTTTGATGCCTTGTTGAGCTTATAAATGGTTATACCCAAATCCTGTGCCTGCACAGCCAATGCAAAAAGAGCACAAAAAGTTGCTATGGTATATTTTCTTATGCTACTCATTGTATGGTAATAATTTTGGAAGTTTTAACCAATTCGCCCGACTTTGTAATTGCCTCAACCTTAATTTCCAGTTGGCCTTTTACATCTGAAAGCATAAATTGAAAAGGCCACACCCCTTTACCTTTTAATTGCTGATTATAAAACTGTTGCCTGGTGTCGGGTTGCATAGTTTTATTTGTGGCTGCCAAATAGCCGGTTTGTTTCGGAAACTGAATACAGGCAGCGTTAAGCTGAAAAACATTGGGTTGTTGAGCTAACCAGCTGTTTGATTTGTCTTTTAATGAAACGGCCAATACCCCATTGAAACGTAAATCGCCAAAAACACGTTCGCTTTTTACAATATCAATAGCTGCAATATCAGATGATTTCAGGTTCTGAAAAAAAGAATTTTTAAAAACAGGAATTCCGTTAATTAAACGTAAAGGCTCGCTGTTAAAAAAGTTATCCAGTCGCGAGTTTATAATCCGAAAAGTGGCCTCATCTTTTCGGTTTCGATATTGAACGCCAAGCAACAATTCGCGTGAAATTTCTTTAAAATCAGGTAAATCAAAAAACTCATCGGGCACCACATGATTATCTGTAATTCCGAAAAATGGTACCGGATAAGGATTTGTCATTTTAAAAGCCTGCCTATTTGTTAATGGTACACCGTAAAACAGCTTTCGCAGAAATGTACCTTTTAAACTGTTTGTAATAGCCTCTTGCTGTGGTGGTGTTAGTAATGCTGTATCGATTTTAATTTTTTGAACACCCGAAACAAAATTTGGAATAAGCTCAGCCTCATACTCCTGCAACGACGTGGTTAAAGGCTGCAAAATCAGATTGGCATTACCAATAGCATCACGAAGTAAAAAATGAAAGCTCCCACCTGAATCGGGGAAGTAATAATCGAAATAAGACTCGCTGCCAACAACCGAAAGCAAAACCAATTCCTGTGCCGGCTTGCCCGATTCCTTTTCCCGAAGCTGACCGCTTAACAAAACACCATCTTTTTCTTCAAACGGGGGAATAACCGAATTAATATCGGCCAGTTGAAAATTAAGGAAACCGGTATTTTTTTCCGAAAACGGATCGATAATAGTTGCACTGGCCACGATGTATGCAAAGTCATCGTTTGCAATTTCAATGGTACCGTCTACTTGCATACGTTGTTGAAAGTTGGAAGCAACATCTATTTCAACAGCCCCGGTGTTTTGCTCCGGAATAAAATTCCCGGTGTTTTTTAGCACCGGAAGCTCTTCAATGGTCTCTTCAAAACGATTGTACACATAAACGGCACGCCCTACACATTGCAGATTTTTGTTTTTACGCTGCGCATTTAAAAAAGCATGCGCAAAATACAAACCTGTTTGAAGCGAATCGGGGATGGCAATATATCCTTCGGCATGGTTTCCTTTGATCTTTACTGCTCCTCCGGCCAAACGAGCTCCGTGCGGCGATTCTAACTGAAGATGAATAATATTTCCGTACAAATGTAAGGTTTCCGGCACATAAACTTTTAGCCACAACGTATCTCCTGAAATGCAATCGTTACGGTCTGAAAACACCACTAACTTATCGTTTAACGAATGCTGTGCACTACCTTTCATCCCCGCAATGGCACATACCACAAAAAATACTATTTTTAATATTCTGTTCATTCGTTTTTGATTTATGGAAACTGCCAAAACTCCGGAATTTCAATTAACTGTTCTCCAGAAAACGGAATTTCGTAAAACTCTTCAATCGGTCTGAATATAAACCCGCTACTTTCGGAAACATACCTTAGAAAATAACGTGTTTCGTTACTTTTTGAAATTTCAAAATTTCCGAGAATTACCAGCTCTGGGTTGGTTGTACAGCTGATATTACTTCGAGCCTGCACATAAAGTGGATCAAATATTTTCCCTTCCGAATCCAGTTGCTTATTTAAATCGCTGTAGTAAGCATGCGCGTTAGCAGTAATGCCGTAATGCGACAGAATTATAATCCATCCGGCAAAATTGTGCTCTTCCTCGTACTTCATTGTATTGGGAAGAAAAAACAAGGGATGCTTCTTTATTTCTTTTGAAGAGGCGTACTCCGGGGGCGAAGCAATATTAAACGAACCTGCCGGATAAGTTGTTTTCCATCCATACATCGTTTCATACGAAGTCGCCCCAAACGGCCCATCAACCTCAACCAGGTAGGTATATTGTACAATGTGCCGTGCAGTAAACCGATGATAAGGCATATCCTCGTTCTCAGTAATATCGGCATACAGCTGCACCCCTTTGGTTTCTTTAAAATTATCTACATCATTTTCTCCTCCTACCTCTCGTACCTGGCTTTCCTCAAAGCCATAAACAAAATCGAGGGAGGGTGTTTTTGGTACTTCCTCAAACTCCGATTCATAAACATTACCGCCGTACTCAATGCGCAGTTTGTATGCCTCGTCCGGGTTAAGTTTTCGATTTAATTTGTATTGCCCATCATCAGAATGTATAAGCTGAAATTCTTCTCCTGAACTACTGCTAAGGCTTACTTTAGCCGAAACAATTCCAGGCCCTGTACCCGCATTATCGTAATAGGGTACCGACTCGTATATGTGAATAGTATTCGTTTCACTATCGGCCGAAATACGCGCATCGGCGACAAGAACATTGTCAACCACATCAATATCAGGCTCATAAACATCTTCACAAGCTGTCAGCAGTATAAAAAACAACAGGCTATATGTAAAAATACGCTTCATTTTAAAACCTAAAATTGTAAGTTAACGAAGGAACCGGAATTCCAATTACAGAAAGTTTAAACAGCGAATATCGGGTGTAATTATTGCTTTCGCCCGGTACTGTTTTTTTATAATATACCGAATAGGGATTATTGCGGCCGTATGCATTGTAAACTGAAAAAGTCCAACTGCCTTTCCACATTCGTTTTTTTCGCAGGTTCTCGTCAAACGTTATTGATAAATCCAATCGATGATAAGGCGGCATTCGGTACTTGTTCCGCTCTGAATAGTACACCAGGTTTTCACCGGCAAATTCATACTTAATTTCCGGAAGAGTGGTTGGCCTCCCCGATACGAACACAAAATTTCCAGAAAAACGCCACCGGCGGCTAATGTTGTAAGTTGCTGTTAGCGAAAAATCGTGTGGTTTATCATAAATCGACGGATAATAGTCGCCATTCCAAAGGTTTTCCTCATCAAACTGACTGTTATTTTTACGCATCGTTCTGGAGTAAACATAGCTGGCATATCCGGTTAAGCGGCCCTGGTTTTTTCGTGCACTGAGTTCAATTCCGTACGAGTACCCTTTGGTTGGCACCAGGGCTGTTTCAACATACTCATTCATAATCAGCTGTGCACCATTTTTATATTCAATCAGGTTCTGCAGATTTTTATAATACACTTCCGTTGTAAACTCGATGCCTGAGAGTAAGGAATTGTTTTCTACCCCCACAGCAAGCTGGTCTGAAATAAGTGGTTTTAAATGATAATCGGCGGCTTTCCAGGTTTCGGCAGGAGAGATTACTGCATTGTTACTGAGCTGAAAAATATTTTGGCGGGTTCGCTGGTAGCTAAATTTCAAGGTTGTATTCATGCTAAAATCGAAATTCAGAGCCAGTCGGGGCTCCAATCCTCCGTAGGATGCTGATACTTCGTTTTTACCAAATTGCAAAGAATCGATCACCGTCTCAGGCGATTTGGGCTCATTAGGATCGTAGAGGTAAACCAAAGGAGTACCAATGTTGCTAAAATGATTGTAACGCAATCCGGCAACAATTGAAAAATGGGGTAAAACCTGGAACTCGTCACTAACAAAAACCGACCAATCAAGCGTTTTTTCAGCGTTTAGTTTTTGATACTCGATAACTGAGGTATCCTGGTAAGGAGTTATTTCTCCGGGACTTATGCGATTGTAAACCGCTTTAAACCCCGCTTCGGAATTATGCCTTTCGGTAGGATGCCATTTAAAACTATAAGCAAACGAACCATATTCTAACTGATTATCAAGAAAGTAAGCTTCGTAAGGCTTGCTGTTGGCCAAATCGGTTAGTCGGTAATCGTAACGGCTATAGGCGGTTTCAAGTTGCCCGTAAAACTTTTCGCCAAATCGATTATTTACCTGCAAATTGCCCAACAAGTTACCATATTCGGTTATGGATTGCGAACTGGTACTAAATTCATCGAAACTGGTGTAGGCCATTGCACTTATTTTGTTGTGCTGGTTAAATTTATAGGTAACTTTCCCCGACAAATCGTAAAAGTGAGTAACCCCTTCGTTGAGTTCAAGGTTAGGAATTTCCTGTAAAATCCAGTCGGTGTACGAGCTGCGCCCACCAATAACTGTAGTTAGTTTTTTATTTTTTGTTAATGGCCCGTCAATGGCCAAACGCGAGTTTATTATTCCAATTCCTCCGTAAACACGCATGGTTTCATCGTTCCCTTCCTTAAAGTCAACCTCCATAACCGAGGCTACGCGCTCGCCGTAGCGAGCCGGCATTCCTCCTTTAAACAGTCGTACATTTTCCACCACATCGGGATTAATTAACGACATAAAACCAAAAAGATGAGATGAATTAAACACGGGACTTCCGTTAACAAGAATCAGGTTTTGATCGGTATTCCCGCCACGCACATTAAATCCCGATGACAGTTCGCTAACGGTTTGCACACCAGCAAGAATAGTTAGGCCTTTTAACACATCTACCTCTCCCATAAGGGCAGGCAGTTGTTTAATTTCCTTTCCACTCATTTGCACCATACTCATTTGTGCCCGTGGCAAATCGGCATTGGTACCAAGCACCGTTACCTCATCAATATTATGCGATTCTTCAAACAACTGAAAATCAGCCGATCCATCTTCAATTAAACGGATATTTACACTTGCCCCCTCAAAACCAATATAGGTAATATTTAACTTCACATCGCCGGTGGGCAGGTCTAATTCAAAAGTTCCATCGTTTGCCGTAGTGGTTCCTTTTTGATGTTTATTACAATAAACAACCGCTCCAACCAAAGGTGCTCCATCTTTACCGTCTACTACCCTCCCCTTTAATAGTGCAGTTTTGTATCGCCCCAAATTCATGGGATTACCAACCACCAGGGTTTGTGTATAGTCATCAAATTTCGAACGTGTGTCTGCCGATCTACGAAAAATTACGATACCGTTATCCTGAAAGAATTCATAGGTTAAATCGTGTTCGAAAAAAAGATTATTAAGTGCCTGAAGTAATGGGGTATTATTAAACTGCTTATTAATGGTGTAATTAGCAAGCCAGGCTTCTTTATAATAAACTCTAAGATTATAGTTTTTTTCCAAATCTTTAACAAAGTCTGATAGAGCCTGATTATGGTACGAACCAGAGATTTTTATCTCCCCGAGTTGTTGCGCATGGGACTTTAGTCCAAATCCCGCAACCAGAGATAAACAGCTAATTATAAAACCAACAAGTGTATTTTTCAATTTTTGATCCCGGGTTTAGTGTTTCTGTTCAACTGCGTTTTTTTAACTGCGTTTAATTGCTATACAAAGCAACAACAAAATATTTTATGCATTGCTATGCTTGTTATAAAAATTAGTTTATTGTTATGCTATTTTAAATAACTTCTACTATGCAGCTGTCGTTTACTTTTTCTGAATTATGCAGCCTATCGTATTTAACAATAGTAATTAAAAGCAACAAAGCATTACAACTTATATATTCAAATTTTTATTCTGCCTATTTTTTCTCATTATAAGTTTATCTGATTCTGCAACTTACACACTATTTGTGCGTGTTTCAACAATAACATTTCAAACAAATGCAAACAACAAACTACCTGTACTAATTTTTTTTCTTTGACAGGTGGGTTAAAAAAGAGCAAAACGAAGTAAACATAAACACCCCACTTTCCGAAATACCTACCTAAGTTTCAGTATTTTACGGGGGTTACCTTTTATCCGCTCGCAGTATATTAAGTAAAGGACGTAACTCTTCTCATCAGTAAAAAACGGGTTTATTATAAGATAAACCGTTAATTGAATTTGTAAGGCACATGCTGGCTTGCTTGTCGACTTTGTATTAAAAATTAGTAATTCAATTTAAATTTTTTGGTGTATGAAAGCATTGGCAAAATTAATTCACAGAACCCCGGCATCTTATTTACCAACCGTTTTCCCGGCACACTATTATGGTATGCCAAACGGAAAGATATACCTGGTGTTTTCACGTTTTTACGAGCTGGCGTTCGGACAATCGGGAATTGAATTTGTTTTTGCCGAACATCAGGATTATTCATACAATTATGAAACAGAAGAGATTATCCCCTCGCGAAATTCTACGGCTAAGAATAAGGTTTTTGCCGAACAGGTTGATCATCCCAATTCGCGATTCTATATTTTTAGTACCAAACGCAACCTACAATCGTATGGGCAAGCTCAAACATTTTTAAACCAGGAAGCGATGAAAATGTATGGCTATGCCCTGCAATGCACCAACTAATTTTAAAAAGGCGTAGGTATTTTTTCTCATACCCCTATTTTTTTTAAGCACTTCACTCGCTCTTTTTCAGCATTTGATACTTGCTTTTAGCTACGGCGCAACCGTACCTTTATACAACTACTTCAAATAAGAAAAATGAAAGCGTATTGGAACAATAAAGTGGAGGAGATTAGACACCTTAACCTGGTAAATGCAGCAGACATTTGCAACCGCGGAGCACAACCCTTGTGCATTGTTAATAACGAAACTGTTAACCAACAAATATTTACAGAGTTATTTCAGGAAATTGACTACGAACTGCTACTTCGGCAAAAAATTTTTGGGATTAACTAAATTCATCAATCGCCTAATTTTATTGCTGAAATACAACTAAAAATCACTTAATCATCACAAATTAGCCATTAGCAACCAACTTCTTTTTTTTAATATTTGTACGGCAATAAGTAGCTTATCGAAACAAAAAAACTGTACCTTAAGCTAACTTTTTACTTTTCAATTGTTATTGTACATAAACAACAATTATATTGTGATGTCAAATCTGCAAATTTTAATCAACCAATTAGGAAAACCCTACGCCGATCTTGAATTTTTGTTAAGCTGTTTTAGCGAAGTTTTAGTTGAAAACGGAGAAGCTGAATTAGCTGAAGTGATGCCATGGATAAGCTCAAACAATGCCAGAGATATTGAAAATTTTACTCACCAACATTTTCATATGTTTTCGGTTTGTTTTCAGTTGCTCAACCTGGCTGAAACAAATGGAGCTGTGCAACAACGACGAAAAACAGAAGAAGGAAACTCCTTAACCGCCATAAACGGGCTTTGGGCAAACAGCTTAAAAATTCTTAAGGATAAAGAGATTTCACCCGACAACATTATAAAAACATTTAAAGAAATTTCGGTTCAACCCGTTTTAACAGCACACCCTACCGAAGCAAAACGACCGGTAATTTTAAAAAAATACCGCGAGCTCTACCTACTGCTGGTTAAACGCGAAAACTCGATGTATAACTCGTATGAATTGGAAGAAAACCGTAACGAGATAAAACGTATCCTATCGACCATTTGGCACATTGATGAATTTTATGTGGAAAAACCAACGGTTGAAACAGAACTGGATAATGCCATTCATTATTTTGTAAACGTTTTCCCGGAAGTGGTACAGCTGTTAAACCGCCGACTGGCGCAAGCCTGGCAATACTCGGGCTTTGATTTAAATAAACTGCTGAATGATAATAATTTTCCACAATTAAAGTTTGGCACCTGGATTGGTGGCGACCGCGACGGACATCCACTTGTAACTGCTGATGTTACCCAAAAAGCATTGCTTAAGCTACGGCTAAATGCGCTAATGGTAATTAAAAACGAACTGAATCGACTGGCTGATGACCTGAGTTTTTATTTTGATATTGCAGAGCTGCCAGACCCTATGCTTCAGCGCTTTAAGCATATGGTAGCAGAAACGGGAAATGAAAATAAAACACTCATTTCTACATCGAAAAACGAAGCCTTTAAGATGTTGGTGCTGTTGTTTGTCAACAAGCTTCCGGTAAACCCGGAGCATGCTGAGATGCTTGACTTGCACGATAAAAAAGGCACTTATACCTGCTCCAAACAATTGGTTGAAGATTTGGAACTATTAAAGGAATCGTTGCTGCAAAAAAAATATAACGACCTTGCCTATCAATCCGTCAACCGGGCTATTTATTTTGTAAAAACCTTTGGTTTTCATTTAGCCGAACTCGATATCAGGCAAAACAGCCGATACTACCAGCTGGCTCTTGAACAGTTGGTAGAAAAATCAAATCCGGGAAATACACAACAGCCTGACTGGGACATCAATGAAAAGAAAAGCTTTCTGACTAAAGAATTAAAGTCGGCACGCCCGTTTGTGCAAGATTACAGCACATTAGCTACCGAATCAAAAAATACACTGGAGTGTTTTCAATTACTAAACACGCACATCAGAAATTATTCGCACTACTCCATTGGTTCGCTGATTGTTAGCATGACAAAGAATGCCAGCGATCTTCTTACCGTTTATATTTTGGCCCGCGAAGCAGGATTAACGCTTTTTAATGAAACAATGATTATTAAGCTTCATGTGGTACCTCTTTTTGAAACCATTCAGGATTTGATTGACAGCCCGGCCATTTTAGAGGAATATTTTAGCTACCCGGAAGTACAAAACAGCCTTGAGTACCAGCGAAAAGAAAAAAATCTTCCTGTAAAAACACAGGAAATTATGATAGGTTACAGCGATAGTAATAAAGATGGAGGAATACTGGCCAGTGCCTGGTTTCTTTATAAGGCACAAAAAGAAATTGCGGAGGTTGGAAAGAAGTTTGGAATCCACATTAAGTTTTTCCACGGAAAAGGAGGGTCAATCAGCCGCGGTGCCGGACCAATCCACTGGTTCTTACGTTCGCTCCCACACGGAACACTATCGGGGCATTTTAAAATTACCGAACAGGGCGAAAGCATTGAAAAGAAATATGCCAATAAAATAAATGCCGTGTATAACCTTGAACTAATGATTGCCGGCAATACCTTAAACACGCTTTTACATAAACATTTGCCTGAAGATATTGATGAAATCTCAGACATTATGGAGTTTATGGGGCAGGAAAGTTTTACAATTTATACCGGTTTGCTTAATAACAACCATTTTTTAAACTATTACCAGCAAGCTACACCCATTGATATAATTGAGGAAAGTAAAATTGGTTCCCGTCCGGCGCGACGAACCGGAAAACGCAGTTTTGCCGATTTACGTGCCATCCCCTGGGTATTTAGCTGGGGACAGGCCAGGTACCATATTACCAGTTGGTATGGCGTTGGCTCTACCCTCGAAAAAATGAAAAACCAATTCCCCGAAAAGTATGATAAGCTGAAAAAATTGATTCCGCGTAACCAGTTTGTACGCTACGTACTTACCAATGTTGATACCAGTTTAGCCAGCACCGATAAACAAATAATGGAGCTTTATGCCGGGCTTGTTACAACAGACGAAACAAGATCGGAAATTTTAAATCAGCTATTGCAAGAGTTTGAGAAAACACAAAATTTAATGAATGAACTTTTGGGGCGTCCGATTAACGAGCGGCGCAAAAACCATTATTTCTCGACTAAATTAAGAGCAGAAGCCCTTGAGACTCTGCATCGCTACCAGGTGAACTATCTGGAAAAATGGCGTTCTCAAGCGTTCGGCAACGAAAATGAAAAACAAGAAACTTTGAACAAATTACTGCTATCGGTTAATGCCATTGCCAATGCCATGGGAACAACAGGTTAAATGAGCATTCAATAAAAAAAAGCCCCTAACATCATTAAAAAAGAAAACAGCCAGGTTAACGGTAAACGATTTCTTTATTTGGTAAATGTTAATCTTCGGCTGATCTCTTTTTTTCAATATTAAGAGGTTTGTTAAAAAAAGATTTATTAATCCTTATTCTTCAACTTTTCAATGCCATTCTTGTTATTAAAATTTATTTTGGAGCCCTTATTAGAGCAAAACAATGATAAAAAATTTATTCTACATATTTTCTCCCCGGCGCTTATCGGTTTTAAACCGATACTACCGGATTACGCGCTTTTATTCTTTCTTAAAAAGCACCGCTTATAAAGGCATTAGTATTGCCGTTATTTTTGTGGCATTAATAATTGGCCTTGAAATCTTTTTACTCGACTTTAATTCACTGCTCAAGAATTTAGTTTCCAGCTATCCTCCAAAACTAATTTACACGTTCTTCCTGGCTTCCGAATCTATTCTAGGCTTAGTACCGCCTGAAATGTTTATTGCCTGGGCTGCAAAACTTGAATCACCGTGGTTGTCCTTGTTTATTTTAGCATCCTTATCATACCTTGGAGGAATATTTGCGTATGTTGTTGGAAGCACATTATTTATGATACCAACCGTAAAAAATTACATTGAAAATAAAATACAAAAACACATTATTAACCTGCGAAAATGGGGAGGTATTTTTGTTTTTCTGGGTGCAGTATCGCCCATTCCACACTCCCTGGTAAGTCTGGCCTCAGGGCTAATTAAATACAACTTTAAACATTATTTACTCTGGTCCTTATTCAGGTATTTGCGTTTTATTGTTTATGCCCTTGTTATTTTCGGAATATTCTAAGGTATTTTTTGTAAAAAACAAAGTTGCAGGCAAGGCCACAAGCCCATTACCCAAGTGTGATTTGCAAGGCATTCATTTTTTATTAAATCGGATACTTACAATTACTACTCAAAATTATTCTTCCACAAGCCTTACTTCGTTAAACATGTATTCATTATCGCTTAGGCGGAATTTCTTTCCGCTGTGCACATTAACATTTTTAAGCTTAAGCACTTTGGTTTTTACGTAGGGGTAAAGCTCTACATAGGAATCGCTGGTATTTTCAGGATTAAAATTGGCAAATATTGCAGGTCCCTTGTACTCACCAGTGTAGTTTGAATCATCAATCACCAGGTTTTCGATGGTAATTTTTTCGGGCATGTAGCAGGTGTACCCAAAATTGTGTTGCCCCGAGTAAAATCCATTTATCAGATTAACCTTGCCTGACTCTCCAGTGTTGGGAATAAAAATACAGTCGCGGATGATAAATTCGCCTTCCCAGGTACTGCCATAATCTGAGCGTAAATTAATTAGGCTGCGTCCTCTTATGGTAGAATTTTCAACGGTGAAAGTTCCGGTGCCAATGGCATTAATTCCCATGTGTCCGAGTTCGCAATTACGAATGGAGGCGTTAGCAACCCCTTTATGAGCATCAAAGCGCGAAAAAGAACAATTAACGAGCACCAGATTTTTACAGTAATTTGAGCCCATAAGCCCCCAATATGTGCGGTCGTTAATATCGTTGGTTTGGCTACAGTTTATAAACTTTATACTTATCGACCGGCCAAGCGAAATATCGTACGTTCCCATTGATACGGGTTTTCCAGCATTACCAATGGTTTGATAGGTTTTATGCCCGGTAAACAGACAGTTTTTTATGCTTACGTAGGCACACTCGCTGGTGTTGATAAAGCCGCCATACGGAGCACCATATTCTCCTTCGCCGGTAACGTGGTGTTCAAGTCCATCAACAATAACATTCGAACGCCTGATGGCAATATTTCGGCTGTGGTAATTATACTTCGACTCGGCCTGGTTGGCAATGGTTGTAAACTTGCCTCCTGTAATCTGCAGCACTTCCGCATCAATAGGCAAGGCCTTTATTTCAGTTATCCGGTCAAAATCCCAGATAATTGGCGCATCCATGTCGATGTTTCCGTTTTTGTCAACAACAAAAATATCGGTTTGACTGGAGCCATTATTTTGGTTTAAACCATAGCGGATATAATGTTTAACATCGGTATTGGTAACGGTAACCAAACAGGTACCGGGTAAGCTATGGTTAATTTTTTCCTGGTTTCGTTTTAAGGTGGTTATTCCTTCCAGATTAAAAGGCTCTTTACCCGATTCAACCCGAAAAACGGCGCTTGTTCGATCTTCAAGCTTACGGTCATCGATAATAAATTCAGCCGCACCAAAATCGGTATTGGTTTTTATTATTGCGCTACGTGTTGTTCCTCCAATGTAGTAGGTTGCATTATTCTCTGCTTTTACCGGAAGGCCAAGCTCGTTGGCAATTTTATGTGCAGCAGCTATCGCATCAATATCATCTGTTTTTCCATCGCCGGCAGCCCCAAAATCGGTATAAGTAAGAAAACCTTTGTCCTTAAATTGCTGTACATGTTCAGCGGTAACCTGAACTTGCAACTGTCCATTTTTATCGGTTTCAACAGTTATGGATTCCAACGTTTTTTCGGGAGAACACTGTAGACAAATAATCACAAAAAATAAATAGAAGAATGCTGTAAGTCTAATTTTCATCTTAAAGGTTTTAGTTGAAAACAAAGAACACCATAAACGTGCAATTTGCAAAATATCCAATAAAAAAGGTCAATCACTACTGACCGACCTTCTATTCTTTCAATATTTTAAACCGATTTTAGTTAACGGCTGGGGTAATTACAAACTTTCGGAACTCAACAGGACCATGATCGCCCTGAATCATAATTGGTCCTGGCTCGCCTTCTTTGCTATCGAGCGATCCACCGGTAATGCCGGGAATTGGCCGGTTTGAAATAACTTCAACACCATTAAGCACAACCGTTACGTGGCGTCCAACAAGAGTAATCTCGTAGCTTTGCCATTCGTCCGGAGGATTTGCAGCATTTACCGATGGCGCAATAAAACCGTAAATTCCACCAATGCTTACATCATCGACCCGTCCTTTTGAATCTTCAATCTGAAGCTCGTGGCGCCCGCGTAAATAAATACCGCTGTTACTTCCTTCAGGATACCTGAATTCAATACTGAGTTTGAAATCGTTAAACTTTTGATTGGTAATCAGGTTTCCACCTTTCTTGATGTTTTTTAATACACCATCAACCATTTTAAACTTATTATTTTCCGGAATAATCCAGCGGTCCATATTTTCGGTAAGCAAATTTACAGGATTACCCCACACCGGAGGTTCCGTTCGGGTTAACGATGGTGCCCGAACGCCAGTAAACTTCAGCTTATTTCCATCAAGCATTTTATACCCTTCAAGTTTGTCGTCTTTTAAACTAAACTCAAAATAAATATCATCAATATCCATCCACTGCGGAGGAATGGTAAAATGGTATTTGTCTTTATCGACGTCGTATTTTACCTCTGCAATTGGCCTTGCACTCCCCTCGTAACCAACATAATAGCCAACAAGCGTAGAAAAGCCGGAAAGTTTTACTTCCAGCCATCCCGGAAAACCGTCAGAAGCCATTAACCCGTGTCGGAAGATTCCCAGGTTCTCCAGCTGTTCTTTTTCCATGGTAATGGTTAAATCCCATTTACCAATTAATTTTGATTCGCTCTCAACGCGCTGGGCTTGTGAAGCCGTTGCAAGAAACCCTAAATAAATGATAGTTAAATAGATAGTTTTTAATTTGTTCATGGTATTTGTATTTATTAAAAGAACTACAATTATTTTTTTAACACACAAATCTACTCAAAACTAAAGTAACCAAATACCACATTTTCAAAATATTTCGACACCCAAGTGTAGGTTTTTAGCAAAAAAAAGAGGTCGCTTATGACCTCTTAATAAATGTTTATCCAATAACAGCTATGAGTTTTAGGCTAACTTTTAAGCTTTTTACATCTAACTCACAATAAAAACCGATTAAGAATATTGCTAAAAAGTATTTCGCTATTACTTGCTTCTTGTAAAAAACCGGGATTTCCTAATCTTTTTATAACTCTCTCTTACTGCATCAACTTCGTCTTTGAGAAATTTCTCAATGTTTTTAATCGTAACCTCTTCTCCTTTCATTTCCAGCCGTTGTGTTGTTGTTACTGCTTTGGGCACAACTATCCACAGAATTACATAAACCAAAATACCCGCTCCTGACGTAAGAAGTGCAAGTAAAACAACTATTAATCTTATAACAACCGGATCCATATTGAAATAAACCGACAGGCCACCGCAAACTCCTGCTAAAACAGTTTGTTCCGGATCGCGATAAAGTTTTCTTTTTCTTGTTTTCTGTCCTGCCAATGGCTCTTCCTCCCCAGCCTCTTCCGAGAAATTTTCAGGAGTACCCAAGGTTTCGATCAGCTCTTTTACCCACTCAAGAGTAACCGCCTGGTTTTTTCCACTTGTTTTTTCTGTAAAAATTTCTGCAATTCTGGCTTCAATATCAGCAAAAATTTCGCTGCCTTCTTCATCTTTACCAAAGTAGTTTTTCAATACCACCATGTATTTTTGCAGCTCTTCATAAGCGTCTTCTTCTATATGAAATATAGTACCGCTAATATTAATTGTCAATGTCTTTTTCATTTTTATTGAGTTTTAAGTTTTTACGATTTTCTGATTTTAACGATTATGCCCTAATGGTTTTAATTCTTCTCACTGCACTTGCCAATTCTCCCCATGATTCCTCCAGGTCGGTTAAAAAGACCAAGCCTTTTTCTGTCAATTCATAATATTTTCGTGGCGGTCCCTGAGTAGACTCTTCCCAGCGATAGGATAATAATCCGTCATTCTTTAACCGGGTTAGCAATGGATAAATTGTACCCTCAACTACTATCAGGTTAGCATCCCGCAAGCCACCTATAATGTTTACTGCATACACCGGTTCATTCTTGCAAACCAATAAAATACAATACTCCAGTATCCCTTTTCTCATTTGTGCTTTTGTATTCTCTAATTTCATGATTTCTGACTTTTTAATTGTTGTTGTTTTCAATTTTATATGAAACTAACGATTCCACACTTCGCCTGAAGTCATCCAGTCTTCTGCCACGAGCGGTGACTCAGTTTCTACTTTAAACTGAAAAGACCAATGAGCAAATGTTTTATCATCAATCATCCAATCTTCAACTTTCATTGCTTCCTCCTGCTCTAATTGAGAATACTGTGAATAAACATCAAAGTTGGCCATATCTGTCATCCAGTCCTCCACTGTTAATGCATCTTCTGTATCCACATCAAAATTTGCAAGGTAAACATCTGCCTTAGTTGATGATGAATTGAATTCGCCAGAGTTATCGACCATCGCAAACGCGATTTCGTTAAAACTAACAGTTCCCGACAATGATTTTCCCAGATTCTGCGCCTGTACATTTAAACTCAGCTCGACTAAAATTAATGCCAATGCTACTAATCTTGTAGTTGTTTTCTGAACATTGTTTTTTGTTTTCATGACTTATCCTCCTATTGTTTTATTGCTATCAGTAAAATGTTTTGTAACGTTTTCAATTATATGACGCACAATTTTTAAAAGCGTTACACCTTGTATAGTACTTTTTTTAATATGCTTCCTTGTGGTTACTGGTACTTTGTTATACAATATTCTAATTTTAAAGCAACAACACACAAGAAAAACAAGCGTATAATTCTCATATACATTACCTTACACACATTTCTGTCCAAATATTAATGAAAGTAAAAATGTATTTCCAGTAGCAAAAACTGAAGAAAAAATAAAATTGTCTTAACGAGTAAAATCTATAAATTGAATAATTTAATTCTACCAGATTGACCATATAATGCCACATCTAAGTGTTGTCTTTTCAATTTCTACTTCATCAAAATTTTTAACCGAAGCTTTAGCTATGCTTTGCAAATTTTAATTGGTTCAAATTGAAAATACAAGAACATCCGATACGACATTTTACAATTAAATTGGCATTCGTTCTTGATGGAACTTTCCATGAGAATTTGGAGATTCCTTTCACAACTTCAGTAATAAAGAAGACTTCTTTAAATTTGCTGGCTCCTCCCATAATTTAAAGTTGCATGCCAAACTTTAAAGCTTGGTGTGAATTACTACCAAACGCCATTAAAACTGCACCAATCATTACCTGGCATTCAACATTTAAAGTACATAGATCCTTACATCGAAACAGGAACTTCCAGTGCTTAACCCTAGCCAAACCCATTAATACAATCAAATTTGCAGGCTACTTATTTGTTTGGAATGGAGGAGATAAACTTACTAACCATCTTAATGATTGCCTTTTCATGTTTCCACGACTGATCGTTATGCTCCAACCAAAAGGGGTAGGAAGTAGTTACGATAACCATATCAAGCTCTTCAACAAGCACAATAAGTTGTCCACCATGTCCCCACGCAATACTAACATAATAATCGTTTGCCTTGGCAGTCCACCAATGATAACCGTATCCAATATCACGAAAATTGCCAATCCTTTTTACAAAGGCTTCATTTACAGAATAGGTTTGAAGCGAAGCTTTTACCCAGTCTGATGAGATGATCTGTTTCCCCTCCCACATACCATCGTTAAGATATAATAGTCCGAATTTAGCGGCATCGCGGGCACTAAGATGAAGATCGCCACATCCGTTATTGTGGCCTTCCGAATCCTGCCCCCAATCGCCTGGCTCAATTCCTAGCGGAGAGAATAATTTTTCTTCTGCGAAAGCTTTCAAATTCATTCCGCACGACCGATCAACAATTATCCCCAACCAATTTGATGAAAGATTGCTGTAGTGAAACCTGGTTCCGGGATCATCAACCAAAGGAAAATGTTTAAGAAGAGGTGGATAATTACCTGATAAAAGACCATTCCAAAGAGCTTGGTCGTCCTCCTCTCTTGGGTATCCCGACCGCATTTCTAACAAATGTCGCAAGCTTATCTGCTCTTTCCTGACATCGATGATATTTTCGGATATTTCCGGAAAGAAATCCAAAACCTTTTGGTCAACGCCAGAAAGGCAACCTTGCTCCAGAGCAATTCCTACCAAAGCCGAAGTAATACTCTTCGTTACTGACTGAAGTCGATCCTTCTGATCAATGACACCTTCGTTAAAATAATCTTCAGCTACTAAATATCCGTTCTTAATCACAAGCAAACTATAAAGGGTGTTTAACTCAGTCGCATTAACATACATTTTCGCCACAAGATTAGAATCCAGCCCTTGTTCGACAGGTGTTGATACCGGCCAGTCAGCTCTGTCCAATGGCTTATAGTCGATTGAATTTATATCAGCTGATGAAGAACTACACGCTACTAAAGTGGTTAGAATAAAAAATGCAGAAGTGATCTCGATGAAGAATAAGTAAACAATCTTTGAAGTCTTCATAATGAGTCTTTTATTATGATTTCCGTTAAACGAATAAAAAGCAAGCATTTAACTTTAGGCTGCCAAACATACAATTCAAATACAATTGCAGCAGAACAACAAATTTAAGGCATACTACATAAAAAATCAAAAATCTTCAATTAATAAAACAGGCTCAGCTGTAATGCCTTTAAATTAATCTATCAGCATTGCGAATGCCTTCTACAATAAATATTTGAGCTAAAAGCTATCTGAATGAGTATGTTGTGTTTCCATCATTCTGCTGCTTCGGGGATTAGACAGGCTGCATAAAACAAAAAAGAGCTGAAAATCAGGTCTCTGCAACCTTAACTTTCAACTCTTAATGCTCCCCAGGTTGGACTTGAACCAACGACCTACGGATTAACAGTCCGCCGCTCTAACCAACTGAGCTACTGGGGAAAATAATTCCCGTAAATAAAGATAAAAAATAAAGCGCTACATGATTGTTCACATAACGCCTCTTGGGCTCCCCAGGTTGGACTTGAACCAACGACCTACGGATTAACAGTCCGCCGCTCTAACCAACTGAGCTACTGGGGAAGGTTTTTTTATTCCCTTCTTTTATTTTTAGAGAACGTTGCTTTTGAAAAGCGATGCAAAAGTAACAGCTTTTCGTGAAACTCAAAACATTTTTCAAAAAAAATATAAGCTTCATCAATCAATTATCCCTACTACATCTCAAAACCAATTCAATTTAATATTGTTATACTCTTAATTACTCAACAGAATTACATTTAAATTCATACAAAATGAAAAAAATTACAAAACTTTTATCAGCATCCCTTGTACTTGGCTTCCTTATTGTCTCAAGCTTTCAGGCAAAAGCCCATTGCGAAATCCCATGTGGAATTTACGGCGACTCTGTTCGCATAGCTTTGTTATACGAACACATTGAAACAATTGAAAAGTCGATGAACCAGATTAACGAACTTTCAAAAGCAGAAAACCCGGATTACAACCAGCTGGTGCGATGGGTTATGAACAAAGAAGAACACGCAAAAAAAATGCAAGACATTGTTAGTCAATATTTTCTTCACCAACGAGTTAAGCCAACCCTGGCAAGCGACGACGAAGCCTATCGGAAGTACACCAAACAACTTGAATTACTGCACCATATACTGGTGTTTGCCATGAAGAGCAAACAAAGTACCGATGTGGCTATTACCGAAACACTGCGCGAAAAAGTACATCTGTTCGAACATGCCTACTTTGGCGACAACCACAAGCATTAGAACTTAAAGTATTACCGGAAAGGGCCTTACTACAAGGTCCTTTTTTTATGCTGTTTTTTGCTTCAAAAAACCACGACCAACCGCAATTAACAGGCAACTGTCAACTGTTTCATTTATTCGGGCAATGTAAAACGTTTTTAATCGTTATTTTAGCTTAAAATATTATTTATGATCCCAAAAATTTCAATCATAGCAGCAGCAGCTGAAAACATTTCGTCAGCCTGCATAACTGCAACGGTAAATAATGCAGAGGCCCTTGCCCTATCGGAACCAGAGAAGGCTTTTCTGGAGCAAAAATTTGAAAAAGAAGATATCTGCAGTATCAACAGGTATCCGCATTTTATCTTTTTTGGAAAAATTAAAAGCGAAAAACTACCGTATCAAAAATCAGAAATGGCAAGGGTAGCAGGCAATACCCTTTTCGACACGTTGAAAAATACCGGAGAAAAGACGGTTCAGCTTTTTAATTTCAGCGAACCTAATTTACTCCTTCCTTTTTTAGAAGGCCTCCTGTTGGCTTCGTATCGTTTTGATAAATATAAGAAAGAGAAAGATGATTTTTTAATTCATGAAATAAGAATTTGCGACACACAGATTACCGAAAAACAAATTACCGAGCTTGCAAACACCACAAAGGCCGTTTTTGTTGCACGTAGTCTGGTAAACGAACCTCTGTCGTATTTAACCGCACCAAAATTCTCCGAAGAAATTGAAAAACTGAGCAGCGAAGCAAGTTTTACGCTTGAAGTATTTAACAAGAAAAAGATTGAAGCCCTAAAAATGGGGGGTTTGCTTGCGGTTAACAAAGGTAGTATCGACCCGCCAACGTTTAACATTCTTGAGTGGAAACCAGAAAATACAACAAGCAGCCAAACCATCGTTCTGGTTGGAAAAGGCATTGTTTACGACACCGGCGGTTTAAGCCTGAAACCCACACCTAATTCGATGGATTATATGAAAGCAGACATGGGTGGAGCTGCAGCAGTGGTGTCGGCTATTTATGCCGCTGCGTTAAACAAACTACCAATTCATATTGTAGGATTGGTGCCGGCAACCGACAATCGACCCGATGGCAACGCTTACGTGCCCGGAGACATTATTACTATGTTTGACGGAACTACCGTTGAAATTAAAAATACAGATGCAGAAGGCCGGCTCATTCTTGCGGATGCATTGAGTTACGCAAAAAAATACAACCCGCAGCTGGTAATTGATTGCGCAACATTAACCGGAGCGGCCGATATAGTTGCCGGACCCCACGCAGCCGTTGTTATGGGAAATTCGGAACAACACCTTAGCGCATTAAAAGAAGCGGGACTAAAAACTTTCGAGCGCCTTATCGAGGTGCCCCTTTGGGAAGAATATGCTGCTCCGTTAAAATCGCCAATTGCCGATTTAAACAACCTTGGCACCCGCGAAGGACAATCTACAATAGCCGGGAAATTTTTGGAACACTTTACCAGCTACAACTGGATACATGTGGACATGGCCGGTACAGCATTCCGAAAAGAAAAAGATGCCTATCGCCCTTCGGGTGGAACAGGTTATGGCACCAGACTTTTATACAATTACCTTAAAACGCTCACTATCCAGTAATTTTAAACAAACAACTACATCGGTGTAGAAACAAGAGCATGCTTGTTTCAATTAAATAAATTAACTTTGCAGCGCTTAAAAAAGAGCAAATTATTTGAAACAAAATACAATGGCAAAACAAGATACAATACGAATAGGAATAACTCACGGCGACATTAACGGCATTGGATACGAAGTAATTTTAAAAACACTTTCTGATCCGCGTATTTTTGAAATGTGTACACCTGTTGTTTATGGCTCGCCTAAAGTTGCAGCCTATCATCGTAAGGCGTTAGATATTAACGACGTTAGCTTTAACCATGTTAGAAACACCAAAGAGTTATTGCACAAAAAAGCAAACATTATAAATTGTGTTGATGAAAATATCCGTGTAGAATTGGGAAAATCAACACCTGAAGCAGGAACTTCGTCGTTTAATGCACTCGACCGGGCTACAAGCGACCTTCAGAAAGGATATATCGATGCATTGATTACTGCCCCGATAAACAAAGACAATATTCAAAGCGAAGAGTTCAATTTTCCGGGACATACTGAATTCCTGGCACAAAGTTTCGACACCAGGGACTATGCCATGTTAATGGTTAGCGAAACCATGAAAATTGGAGTGGTTACAACACACATACCAATATCCAGGGTGGCTGAAAGCTTAAACAAGGAAACGATACTTTCTAAAATCAGAATAATTTCGAAATCACTTCAACAGGATTTTGCCATTACCAAACCCCGCATTGCCGTTTTTGGTTTAAACCCACATGCCGGCGATAACGGACTTATTGGTAAAGAAGACAAGGAAATTATTCTTCCGGCAATTATTCAGGCAAAAAAAGAAGGCATTATGGCATTGGGACCATACCCTGCTGATGGTTTTTTTGGTTCAGAGGACTACCGGAAATTTGATGCAATACTGGCCATGTACCACGATCAGGGATTAATTCCGTTTAAACTGGCCTCGTTTGAGCGCGGTGTTAACTACACGGCAGGATTACCGGTAATACGTACATCGCCCGCACATGGAACAGCATATTCAATCGCCGGAGAAGGCAAAGCATCGCCCGAATCGTTCCGCCAGGCTTTGTACCTTGCCATCGACATTCATAAAAACCGTAGCATTTACCAGGAAATAAGTAAAAACCCATTACGAAAATACGACATCAATCCAAACCAGGTTGATGAGAGTGTTGACATTGAAGCTTCAGAGGAAGAAGAGACTTTATAAGCCCCTTGTTATGTACGAATTTATAAAAGGTAATATTGTTGAAATAAGTGCTGCAAATGTGGTGATTGAAGCCGGAGGAGTTGGCTATTTTGTAAATATTTCGCTCAACTCTTACAGCGTGCTCAATGGTAAAAAAGACGCAAAATTATTTCTGCACCAGATTGTGCGCGAAGATGCACACACCTTATATGGTTTTGCCAACACCAGCGAGCGCGAGCTTTTCCGTAACCTGATATCGGTAAACGGGGTAGGCGCCAGCACTGCAATTATGATGCTTTCGTCGCTTAGCCCCGATGAATTAAGAGCAGCTGTAACCACTGAAAATGTGGCAGTTTTAAAGGCCGTAAAAGGAATTGGTGCAAAAACAGCTCAGCGTATTATTATCGACTTAAAAGATAAACTCGGAAAAATACCCGAATCAGGTCAAATTTTATCCGTAGCAGACAATACTATCCGAAATGAATCGTTATCAGCATTAGTTATGCTTGGCTTTGTTAAGAAAGATGCTGAAAAGATAGTATCGAAGATACTTCAGGAGCAACCTGAAGCCACAGTGGAGAGCGTGATAAAACAAGCATTAAAAAGGTTGTAAAATGAAAAAATAAAGGAAAGAGTAAGGAAGTATTCTTTCTTTAAAAACCTTTTGAAGAAGTAATTTAAGAGCAATGACACTAAGCCGAAGTTTACCAAAAATATTCTTCAATTTTATTCTATTTTTCACCCTGGCGTTTCCTTTTACAGGAATAGCGCAGGAAGTGCCCGAAATAGATACCACCGGGCCGCTGCCCTACCCGTTTCAAGATCAGCCGGCTTTTGGTTACACCATGCAGGATTCGTCGAAATTATACCTGAACAAACCCAGTAATATTCAATACGAAATTGAATACGACCCCGTGTTGGGCCAATATGTTTTTTACGAAAAAGTGGGTTCGTTAAACTATCGCTTGCCACAAAGTATGTCGCTCGACGATTATATGGAATACGATTTTGACAAATCAATTCGCGACTACTGGCGATCGCGTACCCAACAGGAATCGATAGATGCGCGCGGTGGCCTCTTACCAAAACTTACCATTGGCAGCGAGGCATTTAACCGTATTTTTGGTGGAAACACCATAAACATTCAACCACAAGGCTATGTTGAAGTTAGCTTTGGCTACCAGGTAAACAAAACCGACAACCCATCAATACCGGAGCGCTTACGAAAAGTACCTACCTTCGATTTTGATGAAAAAATACAAATGAATGTTACCGGCCAAATCGGTACAAAAATGAACATGCGGGTAAACTACAATACCGAGGCAACTTTTGATTACGAAAACAAAATGAACCTGGAGTATACCGGCGATGAAGATGAAATTTTAAAACGTATTGAAGCCGGAAACGTTTCGCTTCCGCTGAATGGTTCCTTAATAACCGGTGCATCAAACCTGTTTGGCGTAAAGGCCGAAATGCAGTTTGGAAAGCTTACGCTAACAACACTTTTCTCTCAACACCGTGGCGAATCAAAAACGGTAGAAACCGAAGGCGGAGCACAGGTAGCCACTTTTGATATTTCGGCAGCCAATTACGATGCTAACCGCCACTTCTTTCTCTCGCAATATTTTCGCGACCATTACAACGAATGGCTTAAAAGCACCGCCGTTCCACGTTCTCCCATCACCATTAACAAGGTTGAGGTTTGGGTTACCAACAAATCCAATGATTTTGATGATTCAAGAAATATTCTTGCTTTTCAGGATTTAGCCGAGCACGACCCACACATTTACAACAATATCCCTGAATTTCAGGCAACTCCCGGGCTGCCATACCCTGCCAATCAGTTTCCGACTAACGGCGCCAACGGCTTGTACGAGCAAATGAGTACCACCTACAGCGCGGTTCGTCAGGTAGAAAATATAACCAGCGTAATGGCGCAGTTTGGAACCGACTTTGTTGGCGGAACAGATTTTGAAAAAATTGAGCAAGCCCGAAAACTTAACGAATCAGAATACACTGTAAACAAACAACTCGGTTATATCTCGCTAAACAGCTCGTTAAACACCGACGAAGTATTGGCGATAGCCTACAATTTTACCTACAACGACCAAACGTATCAAGTAGGTGAATTCTCGACAGATGGTATTGATGCCCCGAAAACCCTGTTTATGAAAATGCTGAAAGGAACCAACCTTTCGCCGGGCCGCCCCACCTGGGACCTGATGATGAAAAACATTTATAACCTGAATGCCTATCAGTTAACCAGCGACGATTTTGAACTTAATGTTGTGTACCAAAACGACTCTACCGGTACCTACATCAACTATTTACCCGATTCGCGTATTGAAGGTCATATCCTGCTTGAGGTTATGCGGCTCGACATGCTAAACTCTCAGCTCGATCCAACTAAAGACGGGGTGTTCGATTATGTTGAAGGCATTACCGTAAATTCAAACTCTGGGCGCATAATATTCCCGGTTGTAGAGCCATTTGGCAGCCACCTAGCAGACTCTATTCAGGATCCGAATTATATCGAAAAATTTGTATTTCAATCCTTATACGACTCTACACAAGTTAAAGCCGAACAAGATGCCGAGCACAACAAATTCAGGTTAACAGGTAGTTACAAAGGCTCCTCCAGTTCCGATATTGCATTGGGGGCACTAAACCTTACACAAGGTTCGGTAACGGTAACCGCTGGCGGACAAGTGCTTACCGAAAACGTTGATTACACCGTAGATTATACGTTGGGGCGTGTAAAAATTATCAACCAGGCCCTGCTCGAAGCCGGAACTCCTATACAGGTTTCTACTGAAAGCGAAGACCTGTTTACCATGCAGCGAAAAACCCTGATGGGTACCCACGCCAACTATGCATTTTCAGATAATTTTAACATTGGTGCCACCATGTTGTGGATGAACGAACGCCCTTTAACAGAAAAAGTGGATTACGGTCAGGACCCTATTTCGAACCTCATGTACGGATTGGATGCCCGCTACAATACCGAAGCACCATTTATTACCAAAGCCCTTGATGCACTGCCATTTTACAGTACAACAGCAGCCTCGGCAATTGATGTTGAAGCCGAGTTTGCCCAGTTGGTGCCGGGAAGCTCAAAAGCCATTGATGGTGCGGTATATGTTGACGACTTTGAATCCACAAAAACGGCCATCGATATGCGTACGCGCTCATCGTGGATGCTGGCAAGTACACCACAATTCCAAAACGATTTATTTCCTGAGGCCAACTTAAACAATTCGCTGGATTACGGCGTAAACCGTGCAAAACTGGCCTGGTATAATATCGATCCTTTATTCCTGAGAAATAATTCGCTCACTCCTGATCATATTAAGAACGACCGGGACATGCAATCGAACCACTTTGTGCGCGAGGTATTTGAGCAGGAAATATTCCCCGAGCGGGAGTTTACAACCGGCGAACCAACAAATATTGCGGTGCTCGACCTCGCCTTCTACCCATCAGAGCGTGGACCGTATAACTTCGATGCCGGAAACTCAAGTTACTCTGCCGGTGTAAATTCCGATGGTAGCCTACGCGCACCTGAAACGCGCTGGGGAGGAATTATGCGCGAAATTCAGACCAGCGACTTTGAAAATGCCAACATCGAATACATCGAATTTTGGATGATGGACCCCTTTGTTAACGACACCATGGGCGAACACCAGGGTGGTGATCTTTACTTTAACCTGGGGGAAGTATCGGAGGATGTGTTGAAAGATTCGCGAAAAGCGTTTGAAAACGGGTTGCCAACCAGTGCTGAATTAACCAACATTGATACCACCATTTGGGGTCGGGTTTCTACACAGCAATCATTGGTTAATGCTTTTGACAATACTACCGATTCGCGCCAGTATCAGGATATTGGTTTTGACGGTATTAACGATGAAGATGAACGTTCACATTTCCAAAAATACCTGGACGAGTTGCGACTAAAAGTAAGCGACGATGTTTACCAGGAAGCTTTAAACGACCCGGCTACGGATAACTTCCATTACTACCGCGGATCGGATTACGATGAGCAGGAACTGGACATTTTAGAACGTTACAAAAAATACAATGGCCCCGATGGCAACTCACCAACATCGGAAATGTCGCCGGAAAGCTACCCTACTTCGGCAACTACACTACCTGATATTGAGGATATAAACGACGATAATACACTAAACGAATACGAACGTTATTACCAGTACAGGGTAAGCTTGCGCAAAGAAGACATGGAACTGGGCAATAACTTTATTTCAGATATTAAACGTAGTCGTGTTGAACTTAAAAATGGCGAAATTGGAGAAGTAGACTGGTACCAGTTTAAAATACCGGTGAACACTCCCGAGTCGGTAATCGGTAACATCAGCGATTTTAACTCCATTCGGTTTATGCGTATGTTTATGCACGGATTTGCCGATCCAACCGTACTGCGCTTTGCCACACTTGACCTGGTGCGTGCCGACTGGCGGCGTTACACCGGAGATATACTGGAAGATGAAGCCATACCTTCTACCAATGCCGAGTTCGACATTTCGGCGGTTAGTATCGAAGAGAATTCAAGCCGCGAACCGGTAAACTATATTTTACCACCCGATGTTTCACGTGTTATCGACCCGGCAAATCCGCAGTTACGCCAGTTAAACGAGCAATCAATAGAATTAAAAGTAACAGAGCTGGAACAAGGCGATGCCCGTGCTGCCTACAAATCGCTTTACATGGACTTCAGAAGATACTCTACTTTGAAAATGGAAGTACATGCTGAAGAAATTGAAGAATACCCATTGGATGATGATGAACTCTATTTCTTCATCCGCATGGGATCGGATTACAACTACAACTATTATGAATACGAGGTTCCGTTAACCTTAACTCCTGCCGGAAATTACAACGGCGATATTGAGAGCGACCGTTACATTGTTTGGCCCGATGCTAACCGCATTAATATTCCACTTGAATTATTTACCGACCTGAAACTGGAACGCAACGATGCCATGCGCATTGAAGGTTCGGGTATTTCATTACTGGATATTTACGAAGGTTCGCACGATGGTTGGAACGACGGTAAAAACCGGGTGAAGGTTAAAGGTAGCCCCAACCTGGGTAACGTTGAAGTATTTATGATGGGGGTGCGAAACAAACGCGGACAGGTAAACACCGGACCAAAATCGGTGATTGTTTGGGCCAACGAGCTGCGCCTGACTGATTTTGACGACGAAGGTGGCTGGGCAGCCAATGCAAGGGTGTCAACCCGCCTTGCCGACCTTGGTAGCGTTGTGGTTGCCGGACGAAAACGTACTGCCGGTTTTGGAAGCATCGACGAAAACATTAACAGTCGCTCGATGGACGACCTCAATGAAATTGATGTGGCTGCATCAATCGACTGGGGACGCTTCTTCCCTGAAAAAGCAGGTGTTCGTATACCCATGTACTATGGTTACTCCAACAGCACCGCTACACCAAAATACGATCCGCTGAACCCTGATATTGAGTTGAAAGAGTCTTTGGATCATGCGCAAAGCAAAACTGAAAAAGATTCAATAAAACAAATGTCGCAGGATGTGGTGGAACGCAAAAGCATCAACTTTACCAATGTAAAAGTTGAGCCTCAACGACAAAAAGAAAAAACACATTTGTGGGACCCTGAGAACTTTGCGGTTACCTACTCCTACAACGAAACATCAAAACGAAATATTACCACCGAATACAATGTGGATAAAACGCATCGATTGATGTTCTCGTACAACTACAGCAACCGGCCAAAATTAATTCAACCACTTAGTCAGGTTAAGTTTTTACAAAAGGGACCACTAAAATTAATCGGTGATTTTAACTTCTATCCGCTGCCAACCCAAATTTCATATCGAACTGATTTATTCAGGAGATACCACGAAAAACAGTCGCGAAACATTACCAATCCGAACTTAATTTTACCGGCTACCTACGACAAAGATTTCCTTTGGAACCGGTATCTTGATATCCGTTACGATGTAACCCGCTCCTTAAAATTTGATTTTTCATCGCGCGGAACCTCACGAATTGATGAACCCGAAGGCCGTATAAATAAAAACGACGATGATTACGAGTGGAAGCGCGACTCCATTCTTACTAATTTATGGAACCTGGGACGCCCAACCGTATACAACCACAGTTTTAACGCTACCTACCAGGTGCCTCTAAGAAGCATAAAAGCGCTTAACTTCATGAGTGGAACAGTTAGATACTCGGGCTCCTACGAGTGGGCTGCAGGGTCGTTAACCGATGACGATATTAATGTTGGTAATATTATTACCAACTCACGCAACCTTACCTTAACCGGTAATGCCAATTTCCAGACGTTGTTTAACAAAGTACCCTATTTTAAAGAGGTAAACCAAAAATTCAGGCGAACAGGACGGGGAAGAAACAGCATGAACCGATCAGCAACCAGAGGGCGTTCTAATCAACAACCGGAGCCGCTGCAAAAGAAACAGGAAGAAACTTTTACCAGCAGTATGAAATTGACAGCCGACCAGGGCCAGAAAATTGCGCACAAATTAAATACCAAAAAGGTAAAGGTGCTGGTTACCGATGTAGATGGAAAAGTTGTTCCGGGAAAAACAAATATTGTAGATGCCAACACCATTGAGTTTATTCCTACCACTGATGTGCGCCAGGCCATGTTAACCGTTACAGGAAAACGTGGCGATCAACCATTTTTAAAAGACGTGCTTGACATAACCACACGAATGGTGATTGGCGTCCGTACTTTTTCGGTTACCTACAGCAAAAACGGAGGCTCGGTATTACCGGGGTTCCTGCCCGAGCCAACCTTATTTGGTACAGGCAAATTTAGTGGCGATCCGGATTGGGGCACACCAACTGCCAGCACCAAACTGGCACCAGGGTTACCATTCCTTTTTGGCTGGCAAGATCGAGACTTTGCTGTAAAAGCCGCTCAAAACGGTTGGTTAACAATCGACTCTCCCCTTACCCAGCCATACCAGATTATGGAGAATGAGCGCATTAATTTACGCGCCCTGTGGGAACCGCTCCCCGACCTCCGAATTGATATTACTGCTAACCGCTCGATATCGAAAAATATTACTGAGTTTTATAATTACGATTATGGCAGTGGTACTTTCGTGCCTAACAGCTATTCTGAAAGCGGAAACTTTAGCATGTCGACATTTACCCTGGGAACGGCCTTTTTTGCCATTGGCAAAGAAGAAGTAAGCAGCTCTGATGCTTTTGAAAACATGAAAGATTTTCGCCGTGTTATTGCCAACAGGCTGGCACAACAACGTGGAACCAGTGGTGGATACAATCCCAACACCCCCCACCCTAACTACCCGGGATATCCCGATGGTTACGGACCAAACTCGGTTGAGGTTCTTGTTCCGGCATTCCTCGCAGCCTACCAAAATAAGGACCCGGAGAACGTTTCTTTGGGCATGTTCCCCTCGTTAAAATATATGCGCCCCAACTGGAGCATACGTTACGAAGGAATGGTTTCACGTATTCCGGGATTAAACCAAATTATGCGTTCGTTGAATTTCCAGCATACTTATCGCTCGAGCTACAATATTGGTTCGTACGCCACCAACCTCAACTTTATTGCAGCAGAAGATGGCTATACCATGGTTCGCGACCTGGCTGACAACTTTGTTCCGGCCTACGATTTTAACTCGGTAAGTATTGTTGAAGCATTCAATCCGCTTATTAATATTGATATTATGTGGTTAAGCGATTTAACTACCCGCGGTGAAATAAAACGATCGCGCAACCTAAACCTATCCTTGTCAAACAATCAGCTTACCGAGATTTTAAGCAGCGAGTATATTTTGGGTGTAGGCTATCGGTTTACACACATGGATTTGATAATAAAAACCAAAAACTCGCAACAGGCCTATTCGAACGATTTGAATGTCCGTGCCGATATTTCGTACCGTAAAACAAAAACCATATTACGCCAGCTTGATGAAGCCAACGACCAGATTACAGCCGGACAAGGTAACTTTACCATTAAAACATATGCCGATTACCGATTGAGTGATAAATTTGAAATGCGCGTGTATTACGACCGAATTATTAACGATCCGTTTACATCGTTATCGTATCGTACTACCAATGCCAACTTCGGAGTAAGCTTCAGGTTTACCTTATCCAATTAATTGTTAAACCAAGTTTATTTGCGAATCAGATTTTTAAGCTTATGACAACATTATTTTGATTTTTCAAAAAAAACGTTTTTCTTGCAGAAGATTAAATTTAAAAAATGCAAAAAATAAATACAATATGGCTTCCGTGGTGGGGTCTTCTTACGTAAGTTAGGAGTTAAAGAGCCATATTGCTATTTTTAAAAATATGACTGACCTGCTTCTAACAAAAGCAGGTTTTTTTATGACAGATAAATAATTATGAGAACAAACAATAACATTTGGTGGTGGCGTAGCAACTTTTTACAAATATCGTGAAGAGAGGATACGTCATTGTACAAATTAAGAACGGCTCATCGAAATTCACGATGAGCCGTTTTTAGTTTAAACGCCTTATATACAGGAATTTTACAATTGAAATACAACAAAAAAGAACAAAACAAAAAATACAAAATGGAAAAACTAAATTTTAAACCGGTTGTAAGAAAAATACTTGCCGACACGGTAACGCCCGTAAGTGTGTACTTACGCTTGCGAACACTTTATCCAAAATCGATTTTGCTCGAAAGCTCTGACTACCACGGCGTTGAAAATGCCTACTCGTTTATCGCTTTTAAACCTATTGCCGATTTTAAGGTAAACAATGGCGAAGTTAGCATAGACCTGCCGGGAAGAGAAAAGCAAAATTTTTCGCTATCGCCCGACCGGATTTTACACGATGAGCTTGACGCTTTTTTCAAACTATTTAATGTTGATTCAGAAGAAATTGAATTGCCGGCCAATGGTTTATTTGGCTACCTGAACTTCGATGCTATTCAGCATTTCGAAAGTATTCGTTTTTCGGCCGACAAAAAAGAAGAATACCAAACGCCCGAAGTGAGTTACAGTTTCTATAAATATGTGGTAGCTATCGATCACCACAAAAACCAGATTCACATTGTTGAAAATCTGCTGGAAGGCGAAGAATCGCAGATGGATTACATTCACCACTTACTGGTAAACCTTAATTTTGCAACATCAGCCTTTGAAACCCGGGGCAACGAATCGTCGAACATTACCGACGAAGAGTATATGCACATGGTAACAAAAGGAAAAGAACATTGCTACCGAGGAGATGTATTCCAGATTGTGCTAAGCCGCCAGTTTTCGCAAGAATTTGTTGGCGACGATTTTAACGTTTACCGGGCTTTACGCTCAATAAATCCTTCGCCTTACCTGTTCTATTTCGACTACGGATCGTATTCAATTTTTGGTTCGAGCCCCGAGGCCGAAATCCGGATAAAAGACAATAAGGCCTACATACACCCCATTGCCGGTACCTTTAAAAGAACGGGGAACGATGAACGCGACCGCGAACTGGCTGAAGAGCTGAGTAAAGACCCAAAAGAAAATGCCGAGCACGTGATGTTGGTAGATTTGGCCCGTAACGACCTTAGCCGAAATGCAGGCAATGTTATCGTTGAAACCTATCGCGAGGTGCAGTTCTTTTCGCATGTTATTCATTTGGTTTCACAGGTTTCGGGCGAGATAAGCAACGACACCAACCTGATAAAGGTTTTAGGCGAAACTTTCCCGGCAGGAACATTATCGGGCGCGCCAAAATATAAAGCCATGGAACTTATCGACCATTATGAAAATCAGAACCGGGGATATTACGGCGGCTGCATTGGCTACCTCGGTTTTGATAATTCGGTAAATCATGCCATTATGATTCGTTCGTTTTTAAGTAAAAACAATAAATTGTTTTACCAGGCAGGTGCCGGTGTTGTAGCCGATTCGAAAGAAGAAAGCGAGCTGCAGGAGGTAAATAACAAACTGGCTGCATTAAAAAAGGCAATCTTAATGGCAAAAGAAATCAACTAAAAACACAAAACGATGAAAATACTAGTTATTGATAATTACGACTCATTTACCTACAACCTGGTGCATGCCATAAAAAAGATCTCGGGCGAACAGGTTGATGTTTTCCGCAATGATGAAATAACCCTGGAAGAGATTGACAAATACGACAAAATTGTACTTTCTCCGGGGCCGGGCATACCTGAAGAAGCTGGGTTATTGCTCGACATAATTAAAGCCTACGCTCCAACAAAAAGTATGTTGGGGGTGTGCCTTGGTCATCAGGCCATAGGCGAAGCTTTTGGCGGCACCTTGCATAATATGAACCGAGTTTTGCACGGTATTGCCACACCGGTAAAACTAACCGCTAAAAAATCGCTTCTTTTTACAGATTTACCTGAAAGTTTTGATGTGGGCCGTTATCATTCGTGGATTGTTAAAGACGAACAACTGCCCGAATGTTTTGAAGTTACCAGCTACGATGAGGACGGGCTTGTAATGTCGATGCAGCACAAAGAATACGATGTACAAAGTGTGCAGTTTCATCCCGAGTCAGTGTTAACTCCGTTGGGAGAAAAAATGATTGAAAACTGGTTGTATCCGAACAAATAAGCAGGTAACCGGTGTAAAAAACTCAAAAGCTAAAACTCAAAAAAAAATGAAAGATACTTTAGAATACCTCTTTGCTGGAAATACACTAACACGAAACCAGGCAATGGCAACCTTAACCGAAGTAGGAAAAGGCCAACACTCGGAAGCCGAATTTGCCGCTTTTCTGACGGTTTTTAAAATGCGCCCGCTGCATTCTGAAGAACTGGCAGGTTTTCGCGATGCGATGGTGAATTTGAGTACAAAAGCAGACCTCAGTGCCTACAACGCCATTGATGTGGTTGGAACCGGTGGCGATGGAAAAAATACCTTTAACATTTCAACCCTGGCGTGTTTTGTAGTTGCCGGTGCTGGCGTAAACGTAACTAAACACGGTAATTATGCTGCCACTTCAACCAGTGGTTCTTCAAATGTGCTCGAATTTCTGGGCTACGAATTCAGTAACGATACTTCAAAACTTAAAAGTGATTTGGAAAAAGGTAGCTTTTGTTTTATGCATGCCCCGCTTTTTCACCCGGCAATGAAACATATTGCACCGGTTCGACGGGCTTTAAAGGTACCCACATTTTTTAATATCCTGGGGCCAATGATTAATCCGGCAACACCAAAATACCAGGTACTGGGAGTAAATAACAGTGAAAATTTTAACCATTACAAAAATGTTTACAGCACACTGGATGTTAACTTTGCCATTGTGCACAGCATGGACGGTTATGATGAAATTTCGCTTACAGCCGACACCCACATTTGCACAAATAACGAAGAAAAGAAATTACCGCCAAGTGCTTTCGGAATGCAGCAAATTACTCCTGAAAAACTTTTTGGAGGAGAATCGGTAGAAGATGCGGCTAAAATTTTTATTGAAGTTTTAAGTGGGCACGGAACGCCCGAACAAAAAAATGTGGTAATTGCCAACGCTGCCGTTGCACTGCAGGTTGTTTTTAACGACAAATCCCTCACGGAGTGTGTTGAAATAGCAAAGGAATCGTTAAACAGCCGAACAGCACTGCAAAAATTAGAAGCAGTTACAAACCGCTCCTTCTAGAGCAACAAACAAAAAACAATGAATATTCTGGACAAAATAATTGCAACAAAAGAAAACGAAGTAGCTAAGCAAAAACAAAAGGTTAATGTTGAACAGCTGAAGAAATACCCTGGCTTTGCACGAAAATGTAACTCACTCAAAGAAAACCTGTTAAGCCCAGGAGCATCGGGAATTATTGCTGAATTTAAGCAAAAATCGCCTTCAAAAGGAGAGATTAATTTTGCGGTAAAGGTTGAAGAAGTAACTAAGGCCTATACCCAGGCCGGCGCGTCATGTCTTTCGGTATTAACCGATTACGAATACTTTGGAGGCACCCTTGCCAACCTGGCCAAAGCGCGCGAAGTAAATCCGACAATTCCGATTTTGCGGAAAGACTTTATGATTGACAGCTACCAGATTATTGAGGCCAAAGCCTATGGTGCTGATGTTATTTTGTTGATTGCTGCCTGTTTGGAAAAAAATCAGGCACTGGAGTTAGCTAAATGCGCCAAAACACTTGGCCTCGATGTGTTAATGGAAATACACAACGCCCAGGAACTGGATATTGTTAACGATTACGTTGACATTGTTGGTGTTAACAACCGTAACCTAAAAACCTTTGAGGTAAGTGTGGAAACATCGGTTGAACTTTCGAAACTTATTCCGGATAATTTTGTAAAAATATCGGAAAGCGGCCTGGTGGGAGCAACTGAAATTAACTACCTGAAAGAACACGGATTTAAAGGCTTTCTTATTGGCGAAACGTTTATGAAAACGGCTGATCCGGGTGCTGCCTGTAAAAAGTTAATTGAAGAGATTGGCGATTAATAATTATCCCTGGATGGGATAAAAGGGATGAAATGTAACAAGAGAATAGATGACAAAAAATCTGAAAATAAAAGTTTGCGGGATGAAATTCACCAAAAACCGCGAACAAGTAGAAGCACTCGATGTTGATTTGCTGGGCTACATTTTTTATGCTCCATCAAAACGATTTGTTGGCGATTCGCCAGATACAGGTTTGTTCCAGTCGACCAAACCGAAGGTGGGTGTTTTTGTCAACGAAAATGCATTTGAAATTCTGGGCCTTGCAAAAAACCTGGGATTTAAATACATCCAGCTCCATGGCAAAGAGAACCCGAAATCCTGTGGAATATTAAGAAATCAAGGTCTGCGTGTACTAAAAGCTTTTCCTATGGATGAGGAGTTTAATTTTGCAGATACCAACGTTTTTGAAGGAGTTGTTGATTATTTTCTATTCGATACTAAAACGAAACAACATGGCGGATCGGGTAAAAAATTCAACTGGCAACTACTGGAAAACTACTGCGGAAACACACCCTTTTTCCTAAGTGGAGGAATTGGGCCGGATGACGCAGCAGAAATTAAAACGCTAAATCATCCGATGCTGGCCGGGGTTGATTTAAACAGTGGATTTGAAGTTGAACCCGGGCTAAAAAACATTGATGAACTAAAACGATTTATAACTGAATTAAAAAAATAATGTACGAAAAATGATCGTACCGGATTATAAAAGGCATCTTCCGGCTTCGGTCTTCCTGCTACCAACTTTAATAGTATGAAAGGAGCATGGCCTAAGGAACACAAAAGGATATAAATAAATTAATCATGCGAGTTCCACGGGTATCGACCATCAAATATTTAACAGAGATCATATATGTTTGAAATACAAGATATTAACTAAATTATATTCAAGTGAAATACCAAGTAAACGATAAAGGATATTACGGAGAATTCGGCGGGGCATGGATTCCGGAAATGATGTTCACCAATATTGATGAACTAAAACGCCGGTACCTCGAAATTATTGAAGCCGACGATTTTAAAAAAGAGTTCGACCTTCTGTTAAAAGACTACGTGGGGCGTCCATCGCCATTGTATTATGCCAGTCGCCTTTCGGAACATTATGGCAGCAAAATTTACCTCAAACGCGAAGACCTTAACCATACCGGTTCGCACAAACTAAACAATACCATCGGGCAAATTTTGTTGGCACAAAAACTGGGAAAAACACGCATAATTGCTGAAACTGGTGCCGGCCAGCATGGTGTGGCTACTGCCACTGTTTGTGCACTAAAAGGCATAAAATGCATTGTATACATGGGGGCTTTAGATGTGTCGCGCCAGGCCCCAAATGTAAAGAAAATGAAAATGCTTGGAGCTGAGGTTATTCCCGTTCACAGTGGCAATAAAACACTAAAAGACGCCACCAACGAAGCCATGCGCGATTGGATTAACAACCCGGTAGATACCCACTACATTATCGGGTCGGTGGTAGGGCCACATCCCTACCCCGATATGGTTGCACGTTTTCAGTCGGTAATTAGTGCCGAAATGAAACAGCAATTACTACAAAAAACCGGATCAGAATTACCTACGCGAATTCTGGCATGTGTTGGTGGGGGAAGCAATGCTGCCGGTGCTTTTTACCACTACCTCGATAACAAAGAGGTGGAACTGGTAGGCGTTGAGGCAGCCGGAAAAGGAATTAATACCGACGAAACTGCAGCAACTTTGGCTGTTGGCACACCGGGTGTTTTACATTCAAGCAAAACAATGCTGATGCAAAATACCGACGGACAAATTACCGAACCCTATTCAATCTCTGCCGGCTTAGATTATCCGGGAATAGGCCCTTTACATGCGCATTTGCATAGAAGTGGACGCGCTAAATTTTTAGCCGCAACCGACGAAGAAGTGCTACAGGCCGTATTGCTGTTAACTCAAAAAGAAGGAATTATTCCGGCATTGGAATCAGCTCATGCATTGGCAGCTCTGGAGAAAATAAAAATGAATCCTGATGATGTAAATGTGATTAACCTATCGGGTAGCGGTAATAAAGACATGGAAACCTACCTGAATTATTTTGGCTATTAAAACAGTACCTGGCTTCAAAAATACAGCAAGTTAAAATACTAATTGTCTAATGCTTTGAGCTGCCAACCTAAAAAAAACAAAATAAAATGAGTAACAGAATTAATCAGCTTTTCGAGAGAAAAAAAGAAAATATATTCTCGGTGTATTTTACCGCCGGATACCCTAATCTTAACGATACCGTTGAAATTATTCAGCAACTGGAAAAAAATGGTGCCGATTTAATAGAAATTGGAATGCCTTTTTCGGACCCTACCGCCGACGGACCAACCATACAACGCACCAGCGAAATAGCCTTGCAAAACGGCATGAACATAAAATTACTTTTCGAGCAACTAAAAGGTATTCGAAAGTCGGTTTCAATTCCATTGGTTTTAATGGGTTATTTTAATCCTGTGTACCAATTTGGAGTAGAGGCGTTTTGCAAAGAATGTGTAGAGATAGGAATAGACGGCACCATATTACCCGATTTGCCACTTGATGAATTCGAAAACGACTACAAAACAATTTTTGAGCAAAATAACCTGCACAATATTTTACTGATTACGCCCCAAACTTCAGAACAACGTATCACACAAATTGATAACGCCAGCAACGGTTTTATATACATGGTTTCATCATCATCAACCACCGGTGCAAGTAAAAAAGTAGAAGATTTTCACCAGGATTATTTTGAACGGGTAAAAAACATGAAGCTTAAAAATCCGCGCCTCATCGGCTTTGGTATATCCGATCATGCAACTTTTAAAAACGCCTGCAAATATGCCAACGGAGCAATTATTGGCAGTGCTTTTGTCAGCTCGTTCAGAAAAGAGGTAAAACCGGCCGATTCTATTTCAAAATTTGTTAAGCATATGCTTACTCCTGTATAAAACATATCGTATACTTTTGGGCAGTTAAAAACAGTGTTAAGGAATGTTATGAAACACAAATGGGGTTGAATCGGCATAACTTTCAATCCATCAACCAAATAAATGAAAAGACACAAAAATGCCTGCGTTAATTAGTGTTAAAGAATATTTTGCAACATACTTTATTTGAATTTTGCTTGTTAAATTGATAACGAACAATAAAAGAAAAAGCCATGTTAGAATACGCAAAAGTAATTCTGCCCAAAGTAAGTTTTAGCAAAGAATTGTTCAGTAAAGAGTTAGCCAAATGCATTAATTGGGTAGAACCTGTTCAGGTACAGGAATTATATACCTGGTGTTACAAAAATTTTAATCACATGTACCCCGATGTTTTGGCAGATGCCTTTTCGAACATCGCGGCTTAAAAGTATGAACCGGGCGGGAAATTTTCCCGCCTTTTTTATGGTTAATAAACCAAGGGTAATCTCAACCAATTGCTTAACCAACAACCGGCAAATCCTTTATATTTACGCTACGTTTTCCTAAATATCACTTCACTTTTTCTGAAGACGAAAATCCAAACCTGGGCTTTACCACTCATTTTCAGGCATTTTACAAAAACCAGAAAATTTGCCCCCTGGGTTACAGTTTTTACACTATTCTATAACATAAAATTTCTTATCGAATCATCTTAAATTCATACATCATTAAATCGGTAAGTATGTTTGAATACGCAAAAGTAATTCTGCCCAAAGTAAGTTTTAGCAAACAATTATTCAGGAAAGAATTAAGCAAATGTATTAACTGGGTAGAGCAAAACCAGGTAGAAGAATTGTATACCTGGTGTTGTAACAATTTTAATCACCAGTACCCCGATGTTTTAGCTGAGGCTTTTTCCGACATCGCGGCGTAAGTTAAATTCAGTTTCTAACCGGGCGGGATTAACCCCGCCTTTTTTATGGGTAAACTTCAGGCTGCCATCTGCAAAAGCCTCCTTTTTGTCAGCAAACAACATTCAAGCCCCCAACTAACCTTATATCAATACTTTCTGTGCTTTTGTGTGCTGTATTATGTAGTTGGTTGATAAAAAAACCGGCGTATTTCTCCATTCCTTAAGTTTGAACAAAAAGCTAAAATGTTCGGAAATCGTTCAACAACAATTTCCAACAGGTAAACAACATTAAACAGGGGGTTCGGGGAATTAGAGAACGTTAACAGCGGCACTCCATTTTTTTACATAGAAACAGAATTAAACAGCATTTAAAATGTAAAAAGTGCAAGTATCTGACCGGCTGGCAGATAAACAGACTCCCGTTTCCCCGACGGGAGTTTTCTTCTTTTTTGAAGGCAAGAACAAAAGCGAAGGGTTTAAACGCTTGAGTATTAACATAAACTTTATCAATTAATCGAGCACAGAAAATCATTTAACAAAAAACTATGACCGCAGTGCAGGTATTAGGCGATAAATTTTAATCAACAAATTGAATCATATGAAAAAACTACTTCTACTAGTTGTGGCTTTGTTTTGCGGGGTGAGTTTAATTTTCGCCCAAACAAAGCAAATCAGGGGTACGGTTACTTCATCACAAGATGGAATGCCTATACCCGGTGTTTCGGTTGTAGTAAAAGGTACTACCTCCGGAACCACTACCGATTTGGACGGTAACTTTACGTTCACCGCTCCTGTAAATGAAATCCTTGTGTTCTCCTTTGTTGGGATGAAACGCCAGGATGTGCCAATTACCGATGCCTCGGTATATAATGTGGCACTTGATCCCGATATTATTGGTGTTGACGAGGTTATGGTTGTTGCTTATGGTACGGCCAAAAAAGAATCGTTTACCGGCTCGGCAGGAGTTGTAGATAACGAAGTGCTCAGAAACCGACCTGTTGCTGATATATCGAAGGCACTTGAAGGGCAGGTAGCCGGAGTACAAACAACTTCGGGCACCGGACAACCGGGTGAAGGAGCAGAGATTATAATTCGTGGTTTTGGATCGATCAACTCCAGCAACAATCCCCTGTATGTGGTTGACGGAGTGCCTTTTGATGGCAACCTGAATTCAATAAACCCGGGCGACATCGAGTCGATGACCATTCTTAAAGATGCTTCGGCAGGTGCACTTTATGGCTCTCGTGGAGCAAACGGTGTTGTAGTTATTACCACCAAAAAAGGGCAATCAAAAGAACTGTCGGTTGAGTTAAAAGCAACCTACGGTTTTTCAAGCCGCGCCATAAAACCATACGAAACCCTGAGTACTGCCGACTTTATCGAAGCATCGTTTCAGGGCTACAAAAATGCCTTAATTTATACTGATGGTGTACACCCCGACCTGGCCGGACCAATGGCAGTAGAAGCAATGAAAGGAAGCACCGGTATATTTGGTTCAAACGAAATGTATAACCCATACAATATGCCGGTATCTGAACTAATCGATCCACAAACAGGGCAGGTAAATTCTTCAGCCAAATTACTTTACGAATCAGACTGGCTGGATGAAGTAACCAATGGCGATGCTACCCGCCAGGAATATCAACTGTTTATTAATGGCGGTTCTGAAAACTCGAAAGTATTTACATCGCTGGCTTACCTTAAAGATGAAGGATTGTTAAAAACTACTGACTTTGAACGTATCTCGGGAAGGATTGGTGCCGAGCTTACACCAAAAAACTGGTTAAAATACGGAGGAAATGTCAATTTCTCGAAAACCGAAACCAATTATCTGGGTTATGATGGAACCACATCAAACTCGAATGTTTGGTATTCTGCACAATTTATGGCGCCCATTTATCCGGTTTATGTTCAGGATGAAAACGGAAATCCTATTTTATCTGAAACCGGGACGAAACAATACGACTACGGCTTAACACGTCCGGCAGGGGCCAACCCTAACTGGAACCCTGTAGCCACGTTGTTTGAAGACTCTTACGAAACCACAGCAGATAACCTATCGGGCAGATTTCATCTTGATTTACTGGGTATTGGTATTGGCAATAAACTGGAGGGCTTAAGCCTTTCGGCAAATGTAGGTTTTGACTACATTAATACCAACCAAACCATATATTGGAACCCTGATTTTGGAAACGCAGCCACCATTGGCGGATACCTCGATAAAATTAATCAGCGAAGCCTGTCGTATACCATTAACCAACTGGTGCGTTACGAAAAAGACTTTGGCAAGCACAGTTTTAATATTTTAGCCGGACACGAGTTTTACAAGCTTACCGTAAACGAACTGGAAGGTGCAAAATCGGGGTTCCCGTATTCGGGTATAAAAGAACTGGCACCGGGATCAACTACATCAGGCCTTACCTCGTTTGAAGATAATTACTCCATCGAGTCTTTCCTTTCGAACCTGACCTACGATTATGCCGACAAATATTACCTTTCGGCCAGTTTCCGTACCGATGGTTCATCGCGTTTTCACAAAGATTATCGCTGGGGAGAATTTTGGTCGGTTGGCGGCTCATGGCGCATAAGCGAAGAAAGCTTTATGGAGGAAATGACCTTTTTTGACAACTTAAAACTTAAAGCAAGTTACGGAAAACAAGGAAACGACAATATTGGTACTTTTTATGGCTGGCAGTCGCTTTACAACCTCGATTGGGCAAATGCCAACCTCAACGGGGCCTTGCTTTCGTCGTTAGAAAATACCTCGATAAAATGGGAAGAAAACAATAATTTTAACGTTGGTATTGATGCCGTACTTTTTGATAAATTTGATATTAGCCTGGAATATTACCGCCGACGCACAGTGGATATGCTAATGGAAAAACCCATGGCAACATCGCTCGGTTTCGATAGTTATTGGGCCAATGTTGGCGAGATGCTTAACTCCGGTTTCGAATTTAACTCGAACCTGAACCTGATTTCGAACCCAAATTTTGTGTGGAATGCAAACCTGAATCTTACAACGCTTAAAAACGAAATTGTTGAGCTGGATGGCGAAACCGACCAGATTGTTAATGGCAACCTCATCCAGCGCAAAGGCGAAGAAATTAATTCGTACTACCTGGCCCAATCGGCAGGTGTTGATGTGGCAACAGGAGCGCAACTGTACTGGGTTTACGACCTCGATGAATTCGGAGATCCCGGAGAATCGTACATCTCCAACGATTTCCAGAAAGCTTCACAAAGCAAAAAAATATCGGGTAGTCGCATTCCTGATTTGTACGGAGGTTTTGGAAGTAGTTTCGTACTTTACAAAAACTTCGATATGTCGTTTATGACTACCTTCTCGCTTGGTGGTGAGGTTTATGAAAGCGTTTATGTAAACCTGCTGAACCCGATTTACATTGGAACCAATTATGCTGCAAATGTTGAACGCGCCTGGCGTAAACCCGGTGATGTAACCGATATTCCGCGCATTCAGAACGGTACCGGTTTCTCGCGCCCGTTTACCGATAGCCAGCTGATTGATGCATCGTATTTTGCCATAAAAAACATTACCGTAGGCTACACCTTACCTAAGAACATCCTGCAAAATGCCGGAATCGAAAGTGTACGTGCCTTCGTTTCTGTTGATAACCTGGCCATATTCTCTCACCTCGACGGGATGAATCCGCAGTACAATTTTACCGGTTCAACCGACTTCTCGTACACTCCGGTAAGAACAAGTCTTTTCGGAATCGAATTAAAATTTTAAAACATTCAGATCATGAAATTATATAAGATCCTTTTTCTGTTATTTTTAACAATTGTAGGTTTCTCGTGTCAGGATGAACTTGATACCAACCCTACAGACAGCACATCGGGCGATGTTTTATTTTCCGATGTACAAAAAGCCAATGTGGCACTTAACGGTATTTACCGCGCCATGTACGTGGCCGAAGAGTGGTCGGCGAACTGGGCCGATGAAGAATTTGGCGTTACCGCATTTATGCTTACCTACGACCTGATGGGTGAAGACATGGTGCAAAACGAAGGCGGTAGTGGCTGGTTTTGGTTTGACTACATGTATAATGTAAAATCAGACTATACCCATAAAAGCGGACGCCCCTATTCGGTGTGGTTTTTCTATTACACGGTTATTTCGAATGCGAATTCAATTATTGCGGCAGCAGATAATATTACCGGTGCACCATCCGAAATTAATAGCCTTATCGGGCAGGCCTATGCCTTGCGTGCCTATGCCTATTTCAGCCTGATTCGGTTTTACCAGCAAACTTATATGGGCAACCAGGATGCTCCGGGTGTGCCTATTTATACCGAACCAACAACCAATGCTTCGGAAGGTGCACCACGCGGAACAGTAGCTGATGTTTACACTCAAATTGATGCCGATATCGAGCAAGCCATTTCTTTACTGGATCCTGAAGCTGCTGCACCACGAACTCATCCGTCGCATATCGATTATTATGTGGCCAATGGCCTGAAGGCACAGATTGCTCTTGAAAAGAATGATTGGGCCACAGCTGAATCAGCAGCAACTACTGCCATGAGCGGTGGTACCACCATGTTAACGCGCGAAAACCTTGAAAATGGCTTTGCATTTAACGATGCCAATGCACGCACAGTACTTTGGGGCTTGCAACTAATTGCTGAACACGCTGATGGATACCAGTCGTTTTACGGACACATGGATGCCAGTGCCCAGTTTTATGCCGAGAGTGCACGTAAATGCATCAGCACCTGGCTGTTCGACCAAATGTCGAATAACGATGTAAGGAAATATGTATGGTGGAACGGACCACTTGATGTGGATGCCGACCTGGGACCAGCACTTAGTTACAACCAGTTTAAATTTCAGTTTTCAGATCCAACAAACGCTTTGGGCGATTATATTCTGATGCGCCATGAAGAAATGATGCTGATAAAAGCTGAAGCCCAGTGTATGCAATCGAAATATCCACAGGCAAGAACCACGCTCTATGAACTTATGGCAGAGCGCGAATTAAACTACGACATTTCAGGCGTAAGCGATGCCAATACATTAACCGTTAATGATGCCAACGGTCCAACAACACCCGCTGGCGGTTCATCAACCTTACTCGACGAGATTATTCTGCAACGCCGCATTGAGTTGTGGGGTGAGGTAGGTCGCATTCTGGATATCAAACGATTAAAAACAGGCTTCTCTCGCAACTTTGCCGGTAGCAACCATACGCAAAAATTGCTTTCGCGCAATACACTCGATCCTGAATATCCTGATTTTGTGATGTCGATACCACAATCGGAGTTTGATGGTAATAAGAGTATGAACGAGGTAAACGACCAAAACCCATGGGCCGACAATTAAAAATTACGAATTATGAAAAAAATACATTTATTACTAATAGTCTTTGTTCTGGCCCTTGTAGCATGCGACCAGGACAATATTGGGGAATTGTACGAAACCAATTCGTATGTGGCTTTCAGCTCATCAATTGTTCCCGAGAACATTCTTTCAGCCGACAACAACTATTCGGTAAGCGTACAAATTGCCCGTTCAGATTTAAATGAGCAAACCACTGCACAGGTTGCCTTAGAGATGAATGATAATATTGAAGGATATTTTGGACTGGAAAGCTCATCGGTAAATTTTGCTGATGGCGAAGGAACAGCCTACGCTAAAATTGTACCGCTGGTCGACATTTCGCAAATAGATGTTTCGAAAGTTTATGAGTTTAAACTGACTCTGGAAGGCGACAATGTTTCGGAATTCTATAACGAAACCACCTATCGGGCCTCATTTCTGCTCACCTACCAGTCGATTGGTTCCGGAACATTTAGTTCAGAGTTTTTTGGAGGCGAATGGACAGTTCAGATTGAAAAAGCACTTGAAGCTGATGTGTACAGAATACTTGATTGTTATACCGAAGGCTACAACATTTCGTTCTCGGTTAACAGTGAAAACAATATTTTTTATTCCACCCAACAAACGGGCTATGTAGACGAAGACTATGGTATGGTATCGATAGAAATGCCTGATGCCGACGAACCCGACTCGTACTACATGGGCGAACCCTATCGCGATGGAAAAACTTGTTTCCTGCTCGGGCGATTTACGGTTGATGCCGGAAGTTACGGACATTGGTACGAATTTGTTACGCTACCTTAACCAGTTGGCAAAAAAACACTTAACAAAAGGGCTACCTTCGCGGTGCCCTTTTTTTATTTTATCCACCCTGCTTTTCGCTTCCACTGCCTCATTTCATTTTGCCTTTCAGCAAAATCTGCAGGAGCCAACTGCTTTTCCAGTTTTGCCTGGTTACGCATTCGTTCTGTTTGCTCCGAAAGCGGGTTTAATCCGATTGCCTTTCGTCTTTCATCCACCTTTTCTAAATCATCAACTGTGTTCGCACTCAGTTCACCATTTATATCCCAATCGAATTGAGTGCCATAAAGCTGTGGTTTTTCTTCAAACACGGCTATACGATCGGTCAGATAAGCCAAATGCAGGGGATTGGCTTTCTTTTTTTCCACCGCTGCTTGCAGCAAACTTTTGCATTTTCTCATAAATACCGGTTGGCCAATGGCATGCTGAATAACCAGCCAGGCTGCTTCGGCAGCTTCTTCCCCCACTTTATCGATGGTGGGGTATCCAATTTCATTTATAATTTTATTTAAAACCGCAGCATTCTGCTTGTGCAAACGCTCCATTTCCGGGTGATATGCATTTCCCAAAGCTCCGGTACAAATAAGGTGTTCCCTCATGGCCAGATCGGCATTTTTTAAATCGATTATGTTGTTTGCATAGGTGTTTAAATCCATACCACCGAAGTAACAAAAATTATACGAACCTGGTTCCATCCAAGCAGCAACCGCTCTTATGTAAGGTTTATTTTTCGAATATTTTTAGCTTGTTCAATCCGATTAATAATCGAATCAATAATGGCATCGTACAGTTTTTCTTTTAAATACTGGTCCTCTACTCCAAAATCAATGTTCGGATTATCGTTAACTTCCACCACATAGGTTTCGCCATTAATAAACTTCAAATCAACCCCATACAAGCCATCTCCGATAAGTGATGCAGCCTTTTGTGCCACGCTTAAAACCTCAGCAGGAACCTCCTCCAAAGCCACCGTTTCGTGTGCACCTTCTTTTTCATCACTGTTGCTATTCCAGTCGTAAATTTGCCAGTGGCCCTTTGTCATAAAATATTTACATGCATACAGTGCTTTATTGTCCAACACACCTATTCGCCAGTCGAAATCAGAAAATAAAAACTCCTGGCACACAATCATATCTGATGTTTTAAAAAGTATGTTGAGCTGTGTTTCTGCTTCTTCCCGGCTGTTCACTTTTACAACTCCCAATGAAAAGGCACTATCGGGTTGCTTTAGAATTACCGGGTAAGAAATCTGGCTGAGCAGCTCCTTATTTTGAAGATTTTTTGTGAGTGCAATGGTAATGGGCGTTTTTATTTTATTTCGTTTTAGCAGCTCGTGCTGATAAATTTTATTCGAACATCTTAATATCGACCAGGGATCATCGATTACAACAAGTCCTTCGGCATACGCCAAACGAGAAATGTCGTAGGTATAATGGTTTACATTGGTAGTTTCGCGAATAAATAACGCATCAAACTCATTAATTTTATCAATATCATTCTGGGTAATAAATTCAAGATAAACACCTTTTCTGTTGGCTGCTGTCACAAACTGCTTTAATGCCTCTTCGTTTGAAGGAGGGTTCGTCTCTTTTGGGTTAATCAAAACAGCCAGATCGTATTTATAATTGTCGAGTTTTGGGTAATTGAAACGTTTCTTATTAAGATACTTAACAGCAAAATCATACATTATTTCCTTATCCTCAGCAGGCATATTTTTTATGGTTAACACTTTCATATTTTTTATCAACCATCTCTCATGCTTTACAAAAGTTATCCGAAACAGTGGTGTTTCAAAAAGTTGAAACAGTTTTTGAGTTAATAGCTTATAGCGTTTTTCTGCTGTTTCGCCAAAATAAATATTCAGGGACAAAATATTTTTATCACACCTCTGCAACTCCTTGTTTATCAAGTCCTCTAACTCAAATGTTGCCGACTTTATAATTTTAATGTTTTTGAAGTCGCGAATGGTAACAATATTCGGAATGGCTCGTTGTCCGCGAGCCGAAGCCAATAACGACACATAATAACCAAAGCTTTGGTATTTGTACGAACTGCAAAGGTTAAAAATACGCAAGTCCGGATTGTTGTGGTAATCAGAATTGTTGATGTATTCTTTTACCGAAACTATTTTTGCGTTTATATCCGATCTTTCCCACTTATACGGCTTATCGATTACAATAATATTTTTGTGGTATTTTTGGGCATCATGGTTAGACAATACCAGCTCCATTTTTAGTGCATCTTCGTCCTCGTTGTAATAGTGCTTTAAGGTTTTTAGGGTTTTAAAACCTCTATTTTTATACCAGTGCACCAACCTTTCATTTTTGGCTCTAACTTCAAGCAGAATGCGGCTAAACCCATTCTCTTCGCCAAAATTAATCACATAATCAAAAAGAATTCGTCCGATACCATTGTTCTGGTACTGGTTTAAAATTGCCATCGAGTAGAACCTCAATGTATGTTTGTATTTGATTAGAACTAAAGAACCAATTGGTTCCTTCTCTGCAGTCTCAACGATAAGTACTTCCTGAGATTTACTTCTAATACCATATCTCAGGTTTTCTTTTGTGTTTTGCTGGAAAACAGGAAAAACTTCCTGTTCAAGATTTACCAAAAAAGATAAATCCGTATCAACAGCATTTCTAAAATTGATTTTCAAGTGTACAGTTAATCTATCTACTTATTTAACAAATAATATTCACACACGGAGAACACCTCCCAAGTTAACCACGCCATTAATAATCCTCAATCCACCCTATTCCCAAATGCTTGTTTTTAAAACAAATACAACCTTAAACATCAAATCACGACAGGATGAATCAGACTGCGCTAATGTATGAAAATTAACATTACTTGGTTGTTGTTTTTTCTTTTTACCAGCGTATTTTTTTTGTGTGTTCCGGCCTCTAAAATAACCATCTCAAAACCAGAGTTAAACAAGTTAACAGCCAAGCAATTAAAAGTTAATTACGCTCAAAAAATTCAATATTAAGTTTTTTCACCAGTGTTTGTTGTTTGTTGGGTTGTTGCTGAATGGCCCGTACCACATTCATTCCCGAAATTACTCGCCCAAAAGCAGCAAATCCTTGCCCGTCGGGGTTACGTTTGCCGCCATAATCCAGCTCGGGCTGATCACCAACGCAAATAAAAAATTCGGTTGAAGCAGTTCCGGGCTCCATTCGCGCCATCGACAGGGTTCCGTCGAGGTGCTTTATGCCGGTAACAGCAGTGGTTTCGTGGGCTATTGGTGCAATCCCATCAAAACGTGGCTGAGTATAAATACCCCCTTGTATTACTTCAATTTTAACCGGACTGTCAGGCTGGTTATCGGGGCGAACCACCCGATAAAACAGTGCATTTTCGAATGTATTGGCTCTTACATGCTTTAAAAAATTGCCGGCTGTTATGGGTGCACTAACGGTATCAAGTTCAACAATAATGCTTCCCAGGCCGGTTCGCATTTCAACCTGCGGCAGTCCTTGTCCGCCAGCCAGAAAAGCAATAAACAGGGCCGGAAATAAAAAGAATATGGATTTCCTTATCATTTATGTTCGATTTTATTTTTTACTTGCAATCAAATGTACAAAAAACGACGTGCCCCAGGCATAGCCGGTATTAAAAGAAAGTAAATTATCATGCAACGATTTATCGTTTTACTGAGCCTGCTGCTATTGTCGGCAATGGCCATATCGCAAAACACCCTTCGGGTATTTCTCGAAAACCAACCTGAAATAAAAAGCATTGAGCAATTGGCCTGCACTAGCTTTTTTACTGAAAAATACAAGGTTATGCTGGAGCAACCACTCGATCATCGCCACCCCGATAAAGGTACATTTTTGCAGCGGGTAATTATTGCCGATAAAGGCCCCGACCGGCCTGTGGTTTTTATTACCGAGGGCTACAACGGCGGCTATTCCGAATCGGCCAACTACATAAACGAGCTCAGCCCCATGCTGGAGGCAAATCAAATTTGTATGGATCACCGGTATTTTGGCGAATCGTGGCCCGAGCCGCTAAACTGGGATTACCTGACTGTGCGCAATGCTGCTGCAGATCATCATCATCTGATTGAACTGATGAAGAACTATTATTCGGGAAAATGGATAAGTACCGGCATTAGTAAAGGCGGACAAACCGCAGTGTATCACCGCTGGCTTTACCCCAACGATGTTGAGGTAACTGTACCTTATGTTGCTCCACTTAATTTTGGTGTTGAAGATGGCCGCCACGAGCCTTTTATTAAGACTATACCCGGTACTGCCGCACAACGTAAAAAAATAGAAAATTTCCAGCTTGAAATGCTAAAAAACCGTGCGAAACTACTCCCAAAACTTGAGGCCTTGTGCCGGGATAAAAACTACACATTTCGTGTTGATTTGGATGAAGTTTTTGATTTATGCGTTTTGGAATATCCCTTTGCCCTGTGGCAGTGGGGTCGATTAACCGACCATGTACCGGAAGCCAATGCCCCCATTGATCAATTGTTTGAACATCTGATGCTGGTTTCGGGCCCTTCGTATTTTGCCATTGAAGGCCACGAAGGTTACAAATCATTTTTTGTTCAGGCAGCCCGCGAACTGGGTTATTACGGCTACGATACTCAACCATTTCAGGCTTTGCTAACCATAAAAACAGCAAAAGGCTACCTTCCGCGCCTGTTTTTACCTAAAGAATTACAAGTGAAGTATCAGCCTAAAACAGCAAAAGCGGTAGGACGTTTTATTCAATCTACTGATGCAAAAATCCTGTTTATTTATGGCGAATGGGATCCATGGTCGGCATCAGCATTTGAAGTACCGCAAAAACAAAATTTTCTTAAAGTTGTAAAACCCGGGGGAAGTCACAGCACACGCATAGCCAATTTACCACAGGTACAAAAGCAATTGGTTAAAGAAACGCTCGAACGTTGGCTGGCAACTGATATACAAGTTCCTTAAAGAAAAAACATAGCTACACCGGCCACCGTAATAATAGCGCCAAGAATCTCTTTCCAATTCACTTTTTCGTTAAAAAGTAAAATAGACGGACCAATGATTAGAACCGGAACAATAGCCATTAAGGTTGCCGCAATACCGGTTTGCGTGTGTTGCACTGCCAACAGCGAAAACGAAACACCCAGAAAAGGGCCAAAAAAAGCGCCAACGGTAATGCGTTTCATTGCCGGGCCATTTTTTAAGGCTGTCCATACCCGTGGCCAACGTTTAATAAAAACAAATAGTATTGAAAAACCCACAATGCCGGTAAGCACGCGTATTTGTGTTGCCGAAAAAGCATCGTAATCGCCCATTCCCTTTTTACTGATTACCAGTCCGGCCGCCTGCCCCAATGCGCCCCCAAGAGCCAGTAGAATACCTTGAATAGGGTATGACGATTTTAATTTTCGCACTTTTACGCCGTTTTCTTCCGATTTTTCACGTTTCAGAATAACGATTATAATTCCCGACATGGTTACGGCCATACCCAGCCAGCTCTGTGACGAAAGTACCTCGCCCAAAAGCAGCCATCCAATAAGTGCGGCAAAAGGTGGTGCCAAAGCCATTAACAGCATGGCTACCCGGGCACCAATTACCAGGTATGATTGAAATAAGAGCAAATCGCCGATAACAAAACCAATCAGTCCGGAAAAAGCCAGCCATTTCCAGGCATACAGGCTTGCATCGCTTGGAAAGAAAAAACCCCGGCTAATCCAACTGTAAACGCCAATCAGAAAAAAAGCAATTACTAAACGTATTAGATTAACGGCCAGCGAACCAACCTTCTTTCCTGCCGACTCAAAAGCCAATGCTGTTACTGTCCAGAAAATGGCAGTAAGCACACCCGCGATTTCTCCAAAATGATTTTGCATGCGACAAAAGTAAATATTTCGGCGAGATGTAAGCCGACCAGTACAAGGTAAACGCGAAATTTGACAGAGGAATTAAAAATGAAATGCCCGGATAGTCAGTTCATTTCAGAAATAAAAAAAAATCCTGGCACCATTGCCAGGATCTTTTGTCCTCTTCTCTAGTCCTTAAAAAAACAACTTAATAAAGTCACAAATTCATAATTGGCTCTCCTCCTCTTTCTTTATCACAACTTAATTGTCAAACAAAAAACTAAATCTACTCTTCTATGCTTTTCTTTATCTCTTGGTTTGTACTTACAAATATATCTATTACTATTAAAGTAGATGCTAACATTTTTGCTGATTCGACCACTGTAAATAACTGATTTTAAACTACATTTTTGCCTAAACAAAATAATATGCACTTACCAGCCAGGCATAAAAAAAACCGTTTTGCTGATTATACAAAACGGTTTTTAGCTATTATTCTGCTAAAATATTACTTATTCAAAAAATCGGCAACGGCTTGTCCCAGCTCCTCGCCTCTTTTGTTTTTTGCAACAATTTTACCATTCTTATCAATTAGCAGGCTTGATGGAATAGAGCTTACAGCATATATTTTTGCTGCAGCATTATTCCAGTATGCCAAATCAGAAACATGGCCCCAGGTTAAACCATCGTCTTCAATGGCCTTTAACCAGGCATCTTTGTCGCGATCGAGCGACACGCCAAAAACACTAAATCCCTGATCTTTATACTGTTCGTAAGTTGCTACCACATTTGGGTTTTCTGCCCGGCATGGTCCACACCACGATGCCCAGAAATCGAGCAGGGTTAATTCGTTTTTCGAATATACATCCGAAAACTTCACGGGATTACCATCCTGATCGTTTTGTGTAAAATCAGGTGCTGTTTGGCCTATTGCCACCTTTTTAAGCTGTTCAATCTTTGCTTTTAAATCGATAATTGCAGGTACTTCATCCAGTTTTGGATCAAGTGCAGCAACCATAGCTTCCAGTTCTGCCTCATCTTTTTCATACTGAATACGACTTAAAAAGAAAGGCGTAACATACGATGCCGGATTGTTTTTCACAAAGTCTTCCTGCAAGGTATTGGTACTTTTGTACAAGGCTTCAACCTGTTCCATTAATTCGTTGGCTTTTGCGGTATCGCCTGCTGCACCTGCAGTGCGGGCTTCCTGGTATAAACCCATGTATTCTTCACTAATTTTTTGAATTTCCTTGTTTATGGTATTAAACTCATCGTGAGTTGCTGATCCTGTAACTTCTGCTGCAAAAATTGAATCGGCTTTTCCGCTTACAGTCATGTTAGCATTTTCAACAAAAACGATGGTTTTTGCCCGTTGCCCGTTAACCGAAAGGTAATACATATCGGGAAATGCCACTTCGCCTTCCAATACAGCAACACCATCTACAATATCAGCAGTGTCAATACCGGCCCATTGTCCCTCGGCACGTTGCTCCAATATAATTTTTCCTTCAGCACCTTCCAGATTTACATTAATTTTGTAACCTTTTTGCTGTGAACAGGCGAACAAGGCCACACTTAAAATAACAAATAATAGTTTTCTCATTGTACAGTATTTTATATGAATTGAATTCTCGTCGAAGATACGCATTCTGGACATTCTTCAAAACGATTGATTTCAAATAAACAATACTATAAAAACGATTTTAGCTAAATTGCACCTATTAATCGTATTGAAGATGAATAAAAACGTTGCACTGGTACTTTCGGGCGGAGGTGCCCGCGGAATGGCACACATTGGAGTTATTGAGGAGCTGGAATCACGCGGATACAACATTAAAGCGATTGCAGGAACCTCAATGGGTGCATTGGTAGGAGGAATATACGCCGCCGGAAAACTTAAGGAATTTAAACAGTGGGCGGTTTCGCTCGAACGGCACGATATGTTTCGGATGGTTGATTTCTCGTTTGGCGGAAATGGCCTGATTAAAGGAGAAAAAGTACTGGGTAAAATTCAGGAATTTGTCCCCGACACCCTGATTGAAGAGCTTCCAATCAACTATTCGGCTACAGCGGTTGATTTAAAACGGCGAGAGGAAGTGGTATTCAAAAAAGGGAGTTTGTTTAATGCTATTCGTGCATCTATTGCCATTCCCACCGTTTTTACACCAATAACTCATAATGAAGCTATTTTGGTGGATGGTGGGGTTATGAATAACCTGCCCATTTCAAACGTTGTGCGCAATGATGCTGATTTGTTGGTTGCCGTTCATGTAAATGCAGCTATTCCCATTCCTCATCAGTTTAAAAATAAGAAAGATATACTTGAAAAAGAATCGGCTTACAAAAAATGGATGAATGAATTTTATGATTTCCTTCACCTTCATCATCCAAAGGAAAAAAAAGAACGACTTGGATTTTTATCACTTATTGATCAATCGCTGGCAACAGGGATGTTAAAACTTGTTGATCATGCCATAGAAAAAGGGAAGCCTGATGTTCTAATTAATGTGTCGCGTGATGCCTGCGGAACGTATGATTTTTACAAAGCAAACGAACTGATTGAAATGGGACGTTATTCTGCCATTCTTGAACTGGATAAATTAAAATTTAATGCCTGAAATACTCATTATAAATAATGCCGAGCCAGGTATCACCAAATTTGCCGACCCCATCATTAAAATTGTTCAACAAACGGGGAACAAAGCCGTATTTATTGAATATGCCGACTGCCAAATGATAAATCTTAAAGCGTTTGATGGAGTCATTTTAACCGGTTCGCCTCAGGGCGATGATATTGTTGAACACCATTTATCCTACTTTCGTTGGCTAAAAACCTACAATAAGCCCGTATTGGGAATTTGCGCCGGACATCATGTAACCGGTTATGTGTACGGTGCAACTTTACTCCGAAGTCAGGAACCCGAATCGGGCGATTTCGAAGTAGAAATCGTTAGAACCGATTCGCTGTTATATAACCTCCCGCAAAAGTTTACTGTTAGACAAATGCATAACGACTCAATAACTTTACCTAACGAATTTGAATTGCTGGTTACATCCAACACTTGTAAAAACCAGCTCATGAAACACAAAAACAAACCTTTGTACACTTGTCAGTTTCACCCCGAGTTTTATAATCATCAGTTAATCCGAAATTTTATAATGCTCTGTGTAAATTGAGTAAAATAATCATTAAAAAAGCCACCCGCAAAAAACGGATGGCTCTTTGATTTGATTGATTGACTACAATCCTTATTTCTTTTTAATATCGGTAAATTTTGCACCTTTCTCATGAACGGCGTTAACGGCGCGTCCTGATGGATCGGCATTGCCCTGAAATGATGCATCCCACTCGAGTGCAGCAGCGGTACTACAAGCAATTGAAGCCTCTGAAGGCACACAAGATGCAGCAGCATCTGACGGGAAGTGCTCGCTATAAATCTCACGATACACATATTCTTCTTTGTTCATTGGTGGATTTACCGGGAAACGATATTGGGCATTTGCCATCATTTCGTCGCTTACTTTATCGTTTGCAATTTGCTTCAAAGTGTCAATCCACCCGTAACCAACACCATCCGAGAATTGTTCTTTCTGGCGCCAGGCCACTTCTTCCGGCAGGTATTTGGCAAATCCTTCACGCAAACAATGTTTCTCCATTTTTCCGTCTTTTGCCATTTTTGCCTCCGGATTAAAACGCATAGCCACATCCAGAAACTCTTTGTCAAGAAATGGTACGCGACCTTCAACACCCCACGAAGCCAGCGATTTATTGGCGCGTAAGCAATCGTATAGGTTTAATCGCCGAACTTTTCTTACACTTTCTTTATGAAACTCTTCGGCATTTGGTGCTTTATGGAAATATAAATATCCGCCAAAAATTTCATCAGCACCTTCACCGGTAAGCACCATTTTAATTCCCATTGATTTAATTACCCGTGCAATCATGTACATGGGCGTGGATGCACGAACAGTTGTAACATCGTAGGTTTCGATATGGTAAATTACATCGCGAATAGCATCAAGACCTTCCTGAATAGTATAATGAATTTCGTGGTGAACCGTTCCGATGTGATCGGCAACTTTTCGGGCAGCAGCCAAATCAGGCGACCCTTCCAAACCAATAACAAAGGAGTGTAATTGTGGCCACCAGGCATCTTTTGTTCCGCCTTCTTCAATACGCTTTGAGGAGAATTTTTTCGCCAGCGCCGAAGTAATCGATGAATCCAGACCACCAGAAAGCAACACTCCATACGGAACGTCGGACATTAACTGACGTTGCACGGCATCTTCAAGCGATTGTGCCAGCTCTTCAATACTTGCCGGATTATCTTTTACATTTTCAAACTCTTCCCATTCGCGAACATGCCATTTTTTATACTCGCCTTCTTTACTATACAAATAATGCCCCGGAGGGAATTCCTCAATTTTAGTACAAAAACCTTCTAATGACTTTAATTCGGAAGCTACATAATAGTTACCCCATTTATCCCAACCCTGATACAAAGGAATAATTCCGATGTGGTCGCGTCCAATCAGGTAAGCATCATTTTCTTCGTCGTACAGAGCGAAGGCAAAAATGCCATTCATTTCATCCAAAAACTTTTCTTTTTTGTCTTTGTACAGGGCCAGGATAACTTCACAGTCCGACCCGGTTTGAAAATCGTATACGCCATCATATCGTTTCCGAATCTCACGATGGTTATAAATTTCACCATTTACTCCTAAAATGAGCTTACGGTCTTTGCTGTATAATGGCTGTCCACCCGACTCCGGGTCGACAATTGAAAGGCGTTCGTGCGCAATTATTGCTTTTTCTCCGCAATAAATACCCGACCAGTCAGGTCCGCGATGACGCAATTTTTTACTCATCATTAGCACCTGGGGGCGCAAATCCTGGGCTTTAACTTTTAAATCAAATGCTCCTACAATTCCACACATATTCGTAAATTTTCTAAGCTGTCAATAATAATGCATCAAAAATAATCACTTTGTCAATACTACAAAATTATTTCTGACATATTTCTATCGATATTAACATTTAACTATCTTTTTAGGAGCCAAACAATAAATAATACATCAAAATAACAATCCATTTATTCAGACTACCCCCATCCTAAACATGGCAAATTGCAATTTTCCAACAGCTTTTCGCCAGCACCCCCCAAAAAAACCAGCACAACAAACACAAATAAGGTATTTTTTTTGCTTGAAGCCCCAATTATAAGAATTAGCAAAACAATCACCTCTTTTATGACAATTCGAGTAATTCATTAACATTCAGTATGGTTCTGTAGCAAATAACTACTAAACTGCACAAAAGATGATGCCACGGGGTATAATAAAAAATAAGCCAGGTGAGAAAATCTTGCCAAACTTAAGACAATTTTATTCTCTTACCCATTTGTTTTAAACAAGCTGACTATTGTTTAGCAAAGTTTAGGAAAAGCCTGTCCTTATTAAAATTAGATTGATTTATAGCAAAGCCACTAGTGCTGATTGAAGGTACCATAAATAAAAGTGACGAGTTTTTTAAAAGTCTGCCTACAAGAATTGAATTTGTATGTTTTCGCCAACCTGCTCAAAGTTGTATGCTCCTCCCCGATGAAGTTCACATTTTCGCTTGGCACATTCATTTTTAAGGTTGGCAAATAAATTCTGAGCATCTTTTTCAATACAGTCTTCATGGAAAAAACAGTTAAGCTCGTAATTGTTTTCATCATTAAACTGAATGATAAATGCTCCATGTTCCGGAAAAACCAAATCTTCGTAGGCATAACTAATATCAAGGCCGGTTGCATTATTTACAATCTGCCTGACGGCTTCAAGGTCTCTGTAATTCATAATTTAATTGTTAATGTGCCAAAAGTCGACAGAGCGACGTTTTATTAAAGGCTAATTTCTATTTTTATAAGGATAAGAACCACATTCGAATTTGTTGATAAACTTCAGCTTGCTCGTAGGTTTGACATTTTACCAATTGCATATTTAAGGCATCATCAAACTCAGGCTCGGAAAAGCCAATTTCCTGCATCAGATGTTCTTTGGATGGCGATTTGTAGCAGGCCTTTCGGAATTCTCGTTCTGTTGTTGCTCTTTTTACGAATTTTATTGCTTTATCAATTGCCATAACTTTTAGTTTTTACAAGCCGTTGAACTACATGAATTGCATCCGCTTTCGCATCCCCACAACTCGCGGGCTGCTTTTGATGTAAATGACTCGAGTTGGTTTTGGGTAAAAAAATCTATGTTTCTATTTACATTGCTTCCGCGTGCTTTAAACACCGATAAACCATTACGTGTAAAAACCTGTAGAACCATTGGCGGCAAATAACTGCTGATGATTGTACTTATTCCCATCCGTTTCAATTCGTGCGTAAACTCTCCCGGGTTCGGACTAATTTCTGTAACTTTTTTCCACTCAAATGATTCGCGGTCAGAATCATAAATACACACAAATCTGGCGTTATGGAAGCCATGTGCAATTTTCTCTTTTCCTGTTTCCCTGTTGGCAATTGGTAGCATCACTTTCATATCTTATACTATTTTTTTCCGAGGGTAAACAAATGCAATACCAAAATAAAAATACCGATGATAACCAACTACTTACGCAATACACTTTACTAAAACTGTTCTTTTTTGTAAGAAATTTGGTGTAAATCCTACAAAAATGTAAGTTCTTATTCCTGGTTAAAGCCGTTCAGCATTTCGCCGACACTTTTATTGATAAAATGGCGGTTATAAGTTTGTTTCGGTCTTTTTAAGTATCCGCTGAAAAGTATAATGGCCGTAGAAATTTTCGATGCCAAAAAGTTGTGCCGTCAAGCGGTCATTTTGTATATGCCCTTTAAATTCAATTATTTTACCGCTGCCGGAATGAAAAGTAAAACACAATTGTTTTCCAATCATTTGAAGATTATCTACCGTATGACTTTGATTTTCATTGTTCAGTCTTAATTCGGCCGCCACTGCATCGTTATTCATACTGAAAAGAAGCGTTATGGTTGGCAAGTCGTTAATACCTTTGGCGTTACCAATCCATTTTCCATTAAAAAAATGATTCTGCTTTTCGGTATACGAATCAGTATGATCGACAAGCCGGGCAACAAACTCATCTGCACTTAAACCACCATAGCCATAAAAATCCTGGGGCACTATCTGCATTAGTTCGTTCTGAAGAAAAGTTTGCATTATTTCCTTGTTGTAGTCTTTAAAACGAGGCAAAACATCGGCTTCAAACTCCGTATTAATATTTATCACCCGGGCAGGGCTCGAATTATTGAAATCAATTTTCGTCATATCGACAATTTTCATTTCCGGGCTCATTCGGGTTCTAAAATATACATTCTTGCCGTTGGCATCAAATAAAACCGACCACTCCGGATCATCGTAAACACGTAACGTTTTTAGCATATAAAATCCATAATCGATTGGGTCAGTTTCGGGATTATATTGGTTTATTAATGTTGCTGTTCGTACAAAACGAGGCACATTGGGGTCGTTGATATCGGGCTTGTATTCGCCACCAAAACCTTCAAAATATTTTAATAATTCGAGTTCTCTTTTATAAGGCGTATTAAAAAGCGCCGGTATGGGCATATCGTCTCCGGAATGCACCACCACTTTGCCTTTAATAAAGGCTATAGCAGCAGTTTTTCCTTTAGCATCGCCCACAAAATAATGCCAGGTCCAGCCATCAATTTCCACTTCTGATGCACACTTTATGGCCTCTGCCGTAGTTGAAAAATTATCGAGAATGTATTGCATCCAGTTCATCTGGTTCAGCTTGGGCAAACTATCATTCTTCGGATAATCCGCCTCTTCGTTCATTTCCCAGATAAACAACCCGGCTTCGTTCATTCCTCCATCCGGAAAGTCTTTACCAAAATTATTGAAGGTTACCGATCCATATCGTGAGATCCAGCTGTGCGACGACGGGTTTAAGCGATCTTTTGTAATTATCTCGCTCCAGGAACGGCCCTTTTTAAAAATCCCGCGTTTATTAATAAAAACCAGGCCCGGCACACCAATATCTCCCTCGTTTAGGTTATGACCATAAACCAGCGCATTTCCTTTTTGTAGTTTAAAAGTTGAACAGGCCAACACAGTTTTATGATGAGGCAGCATTAAAAATAAAGAAGTAACAAACAGCGCAATTATAGTTTGTTCAATTCTCATTTTGTAATTTTTTTGTTAGTTGTTATATGACGCAAAAACTTTCTCACGGTTACTTAAATAGTTTAACAAATATCAAATGAGGCTTGTTCGGCTTTTGTTTTAAGCTCCTTAAGAATTACTTCCAAAAGAAAAGCCACCCTCCGAATTCGGAAAGTGGCTTTTCTATCTTTGGTTTAAAAGCTATTCGCTCTTATTGCATTTCAAATTTATAATCGCCAAGATCTGACAATTCTGAGGCACGAATAAACTCGGCATGCGCTTTCACTTGTGCTTTAGCAAAATTAATGTAGTTTTTAGCTGATTTCAGGAACATGCCATCGCGGTTGGTATCGAGCAAAAGCAGGTAGCTCATTACAATGTGCCCGGCCATCTCAACCAATCTACGAGCGTGGAAATCAATAAACTCATTATCATTAGCCGCAGTTACTTTTTTTACTGCTTCTTCGTAATCGGCAGTCAGAATAATTAGCGTACGTTTCAGGTACTCCAATGTCGGCGATACTTTCTCAGCTTCATATACACGAATCTGATTCAGGTAGCCACCGGTTGTTACTCCACGTATTGCTGCCACAACCTGCAGCTGGGTAGTTCCTTCATAAATCGAAGTAATACGGGCATCGCGGTAAATACGTTCAACCGGATAGTCTTTCATAAAACCAGACCCACCATGAATTTGCACTGCATCATAAGCCAACTGGTTCGAATACTCACTGGTCATTCCTTTTGCCAATGGAGTATAAATATCAGCCAAACGTTGGTATTTTTTCATTTCCTGGCGTTCTTCTTTTTCCAGCTTGCGCTCTTCGGCAATATGCATGTATGTTTTATATACATCAACAAAACGTGCCGTTTCGTACAACAAGGTACGCGAGGCATCGAGTTTTGCTTTCATTAGCGACAACATTTCGTAAACTGCCGGAAATTTGATAATGGCTTTTCCGAACTGCATACGTTCGTTAGCATAAGCCACTGCTTCGCGGTAAGCTGCTTCTGAAACACCTACTGATTGTGCTGCAATACCCAAACGCGCCCCGTTCATCAGGGCCATTACGTATTTTATCAAGCCCATTTTTCGTGAGCCAACCAATTCACCCGGTGCGTCTTTAAACACCAACTCGCATGTTGGCGAACCAATAATTCCCATTTTATGCTCGATACGACGAACGGTTACTCCACCACTATTTTTATCGTAAATAAACATTGAAAGACCTCTGCCATCTTTTGTTCCGGGCTCTGAGCGGGCCAAAACCAAAGAGATTTCGCCATCGCCATTTGTAATGAAACGTTTTACACCATTCAACAACCAGGTTTGTTTTTCTTCGCTCCAGGTTGCTTTTAGCTGCACGGCCTGCAGGTCTGATCCGGCATCAGGTTCGGTTAAATCCATTGCCATGGTATCACCGGCGCAAACACGCGGAAGGTACTTTTGTTTTTGCTCTTCCGATGCAAATTCGTTTATGGTTTCGGCACAATCCTGCAAACCCCAAACATTAACAAAACCGGCATCAGCGCGCGAAACAATATCGGCTGCCATAATGTAAGGCACAATAGGAAAGTTTAAGCCATCATATTTATAAGGTAAAGACATCCCCATTAAACCAGCCTGGTTTAATGCATCAATGTTTTCCTGTGTTCCACGTGCGTAAATTACGCGTCCGTCAACAACCTGTGGCCCCTCTGCATCAATACTTTCTGCATTTTCGGCAATAATTTCTCCGCAAATTTCGCCAACTACATCCAAAACCCGGTCGTAGTTATCAATTGCGTCTTCATAATCGTGTGGCGCAAAATCAAATTCATCCTTAAACGTATATTCGCGTTCTTTCAGACGAACAATTTCCTTCATTAAAGGATGATTCAAATGAAATTTTATCTCGCTATTATCTGTATAGTAATTTGCCATTTTCTCGTAATTTATTGACGTGACTACTTGGTGTTCTTTTTATAATACTTAATCATCTTCGGAATAACATCCGCAACATCTCCTGTAATTACATAATCAGCAATTGCATTAATCGGAGCTTCAGGATCGGTATTAATTGCAATAATCTGTGCTGCTTCTTCCATTCCGGCAGTATGCTGAATTTGCCCCGAAATACCACAGGCAATATATAATTTAGGACGAACAGTAACTCCGGTTTGTCCAATTTGTCTTTCATGGTCGGCATATCCGGCATCAACTGCCGCGCGTGAAGCGCCAACTTCGCCTCCCAACACCTCAGCCAAATCATAAAGCAGTTTAAAGTTTTCTTTTGACCCTACACCATATCCTCCTGAAACGATAATTGGAGCGCCTTTGATGTTTACTTTACTTTTCTCCATATGTCGCTCAATGATTTCAACCACAAAATCGGTATCGCTTACATACTTCGCAACATCAAGGTCTACTACTTTACCTTTATATTTCGGATCAAGAATCTCTTTTTTCATCACTCCCTCACGCACGGTTGCCATTTGTGGCCTGCAATCAGGATTAATAATAGTTGCAATAATATTTCCTCCGAAGGCAGGACGAATCTGATACAACAAATTATCGTACTTTTTATCCTGCTTTTTATCGTAGTGTTCGCCAATTATCAAGCTTGTGCAATCGGCAGTTAGTCCACTATGTAAGGCTGATGACACGCGCGGGCCTAGATCTCGTCCTATGGAAGAAGCTCCCATAAGGGCAATTTGTGGCTTTTGTTCCTTAAACAGGTTAACCACAACCGATGTGTGAGGCAAAGTTTGATAAGGATATAACCGTGCATCATCGGCCAGATACAAAGTATCGACACCGTAAGGAATTACTTGCCCGGCAACACTTCCCAGTTGGTACCCTACGGCAATTGCTTCTAATTTACAATTTAACTCATTCGCCAGTGCACGGCCTTTTGTCAACAACTCTTGACTAACTTCAGCTACCTGGCCATCTTCTATTTCGCAATAAACAAATACGCTGCTCATTTTCTCAAATTTAATTTATTTATTTAATGGCATTAGCCAATAGTGTGACTCTTAATTAACTCCAGCATCATTTCTTCAATTTCAGCATCCTCACCCGAAATTACTTTCGAATCTTTGGCCTGAAGAACTACGTTCTCAATTGATTTCACTTTTGTTGGAGATCCTGTCAACCCTAATTGAGAAGCATCAGATTCAATATCGTTCACAGTCATTTCCTGAATCATAAGATCCGGACGCTCGTTGTATAACACGGTATAATCTTCATTCTCTTTCTGAAGTTCGGTAACCGTTCTTGCCCGCTTATATTTCATCAGTCGTTTAGCATTACGCGAACGGCAGTCGGGTGCCGAACCATTAACCGTTATAACCAATGGCAGAGGTGCTTTAACTGTTTCAACGCCATTCTCTAAACGACGTTTTACGGTAATATTTTTACCTTTTAGGTCAACAATTTCTTCAACATAAGTAACCTGCAACAATCCTAATTTTTCGGCAACCTGAGGTCCAACCTGGGCGGTATCACCATCAATTGCCTGACGACCGGCAACAATGATATCAATTTTTCCCATTGTTTTTAATGCCTGTCCAATGGCATAGGATGTGGCGAGCGTATCTGAACCGGCAAAAGCTCGGTCGGTAAGCAGAACACCACCATCGGCACCGCGGTATAAACCTTCGCGAATAATATCGGCAGCCCTTCCCGGGCCCATGGTTAAAATTTTGATTGTAGATTCCGGGTATTGGTCTTTAATACGTAAAGCTTGTTCTAATGCATTTAAATCTTCAGGGTTGAAGATTGCAGGTAGCACTGCCCTATTCACTGTACCGTCAGCTTTCATTGCATCTTTCCCTACATTTCTTGTATCGGGAACCTGCTTTGCCAAAACAATAATGTTATAAGCCTTCATTCAATATGATTTTTGTTGATTGTAATATCTGTTCTATATTTCTGCTTCTCGTTAGCAAGGGGAGAAATTTACCCCGAAATTGAAAAGCTAACAAATATAAAAATCGAACGAAAACTAACCAAAAAGAATGGGGCCTTCAGACCTTTAATGTTTGTTAAAATCCAGCCCACATAGGGCATACAGCTTTTAAACACCCCTCAAAAGCACTACTGGCAATGCTTTAAAACAATTAACCTTGATATTCTAAAATTCTGAGAAGCAAAAGATGCTTTTAATTTAAAACCATTATAAGTAAAAATACTCCTGTAATTATAATTTTTCGTGGTTTTACAGGTGTTTTTTTGCTAATAATATCAGAAACCAGTAAGTTATTTTGCAGTGCTGATTAAAAGAAGAAAAGTCAGAGTAAAACCGAATCAAGTGTGCAAAGGGATGTGGTAGCCCTTCATTAAGAAGGTGGAAAATACAGTTTAAATGATACCCTGGAGAGGAAGACAGCACAAGGTGATAAGTAAAATGTAAGCATCGTTGGTTGTTGAGTTAAGATAATTTTATTATCTTCAACCTCGGATTTTCGAACCAAATCTAACCAAATTAATTCGTGGAACCGGCTCATTTTGAGTCGGTTTTTTTATTTTCATCGCAATCCATAAGAAATCAGTTTTTGCATTGTCAGGCAGATTCTTCGTTTTTGTGGTAAGAAAAAAATGAAGGCCGCCGGAAGACTCTAAATAATAATCTCTTTCTTAATTAGCACACCGGATTTTACGGGTTATACTTTTTAAACCAATATTTAAACCAGCTTCTGTTTAACACTATTGTAGTTCAAAAAAAAAGAGGAACCAATAAATTGATTCCTCTTAAATATAATAGTTGATACTATTTTTATGCTTGTGCAGTGGGTCCACCAAAATTCATTGGTGGCATCATCGGATCTGAACCGGGTTTAACGTTCTTAATAGGCCCGTGCTGCGCTTCGTATTTGGCAACATTATCTTGTAAAGCCATTAATAAGCGTTTAGCATGTTCCGGTGTAAGAATAATTCTTGATTTTACATTTGCTTTTGGAATACCGGGCATAATCCGGACAAAATCCACCACAAATTCAGAGCTTGAATGAGTAATTACCGCAAGGTTTGAATAAGTACCTTGTGCCACTTCCTCGTTCAGTTCAATATTTATCTGTTGTGCTTTTTGCTTTTTATCTTCCATCACAATTGTTTTATCGATTATCAGAATGTCTCATATCTACCAACCTGTCGTATTCTGATTTAGAACCTACAACAAGGTTTTTGTATTCTTTCAATCCGGTACCAGCAGGTATCAGGTGACCACAAATTACGTTCTCTTTTAAGCCATCGAGGTAATCAATTTTACCATTAATTGCGGCTTCGTTAAGTACTTTGGTCGTTTCCTGGAATGATGCTGCCGACAACCAACTACGCGTTTGTAGTGCTGCTTTGGTAATACCCTGAAGGATCTGGCTTGATGTTGCGGGGATTGCATCCCTCGCTTCAACAAGTGCCCTATCTTTTCTTCTGAGTTGCGAGTTCTCATCACGCAAACGACGAGAAGAAATAATCTGTCCGGCTTTTAAGCCTTCAGCATCACCTGGCTCAACTACAACCTTTTTGTTGTAAATCCAGTCGTTTTCCGACATGAATTCATTTTTATCAACCACTTGCTTTTCAAGGAAGCGGGTATCTCCCGGATCAACAATCTCCACTTTACGCATCATCTGACGAATGATAATTTCGAAGTGTTTATCGTTAATTTTTACCCCCTGCATACGGTAAACATCCTGAACTTCATTCAAAATATACTCCTGAACTGCAGTAGGCCCTTTAATTGCAAGAATATCAGAAGGAGTGGTAGCTCCATCAGACAATGGTACACCAGCCCTGATATAGTCGTTTTCCTGTACCAATATTTGCTTCGATAGTGGAACGAGGTATTTTTTAACATCGCCATTTTTGGTTGTAACAATAATCTCGCGGTTACCCCGCTTAATTTTGCCCAATGAAATTTCACCGTCAACCTCTGATACGACCGCAGGATTGGATGGATTACGTGCCTCGAACAGTTCGGTAACACGTGGCAGACCACCCGTGATATCGCCAGCTTTACCGGCAGCACGAGGAATCTTAACCAATACTTTTCCTGACTTCACCTCTTGGCCATTGTCTACAGCAATGTGACCACCAACCGGAAGGTTATATGAACGAATCATTTCTCCGGCATCGTCCATAATTTTCAAGGTTGGGTTCTTGGTCTTATCTTTTGTTTCAATAATTACACGCTCAGAATAACCGGTTTGTTCATCCGATTCTTCACGGAAGGTAATACCGTCAATCAGGTTTTCAAACTCTACCTTACCATTAAATTCTGAGATAATAACACCATTAAATGGGTCCCACTCACAAACCAAAGTTCCTTTACGGATCTCCTGACCGTTCTTCACATACAATTTACAACCGTATGGCAGCGGATGTGTTGATAGTGGAATATTCGTGTTTTTATCAATAATTTTTAACTCAGCCAAACGACTTACAACAATCTCAATATCCTGACCATCATCATCTTTATACGATACCGAGCGCAATTCTTCAATTTCGCAATATCCATCGTATTTCGATTCAACGGTTGACTGCGCAGAGATGTTACCCGCAATACCACCCACGTGGAAAGTACGAAGTGTCAGCTGTGTTCCAGGTTCTCCAATCGACTGTGCTGCAATAACACCAGTTGCTTCACCTTTTTGAACTTTCTTGCCGGTAGCCAGGTTACGACCGTAACATTTGGCGCAAACTCCAACTTTTGATTCACAGGTTAACACCGATCGAATTTCAACACTTTCAATTGGTGAGTCATCAATTACCTTAGCAATTTCTTCCGTAATTTCATCTCCCGATTTGATGATTAATTCACCATTCAGTGGATGATAAATATCGTGAACAGTTGTACGACCAATAATTCTTTCGAATAATGATGCTACAACTTCTTCATTATTTTTCACATCAGTAGCAACCAAACCGCGCAAGGTTCCGCAGTCGTCTTCAGAGATGATAACATCTTGTGCAACATCTACCAAACGACGGGTAAGGTAACCTGCATCGGCTGTTTTAAGTGCGGTATCCGCCAAACCTTTACGAGCACCGTGTGTAGAAATAAAGTACTCCAGTACCGACAAGCCTTCTTTAAAGTTGGCAAGAATAGGGTTTTCAATAATTTGAGAACCTGTTGAGCCTGATTTTTGTGGCTTAGCCATCAAACCCCTCATGCCGCACAGCTGACGAATCTGTTCTTTCGAACCCCTCGCTCCGGAGTCAAGCATCATATAAATCGAGTTGAATCCCTGACGGTCGGTACTTAAGGTCTTCATAACCGACTGTGTAAGTTTCGAGTTTGCATGTGTCCAAATATCAATAACCTGGTTGTACCTTTCGTTATTGGTAATGAAACCCATGTTATAATTGCTGATTACCTCTTCTACTTCAGTGTAGCCGTTACCAACAATATCTGTTTTATCATCCGGGATAATAACATCTCCAAGGTTGAACGACAAACCACCGCGGTAAGCCATTGTATATCCAAGGTTTTTAATGTCATCAAGGAATTTTACAGTAATAGCATTACCGCTTGAATTAAATACATCGGTAATAATTGTACGTAATGATTTCTTGGTAAGAAGCTGATTTACGTATCCTGCCTGACGCGGAACATACTCGTTGAAAAGAACACGACCAACAGTTGTTTCGATGATGTGGTTGAAATATTCACCATTTTCATCAACGTCTTCAACTTTTACTTTGATGATTGCATGAAGATCGATTGCTTTTTCTTCGTAAGCAATGGTTACTTCTTCTGCAGAGTAGAAAGTCATTCCTTCACCTCTACAACCTTCGCGTGGTTTGGTCATGTAGTACAGACCAAGAACCATATCCTGCGATGGTACCTGAATAGGAGCACCGTTAGCAGGGTTCAACAGGTTGTGCGAGGCAAGCATTAACAACTGAGCCTCCAAAATTGCAGCATTACCTAATGGTAAGTGAACCGCCATCTGGTCACCATCGAAGTCGGCATTAAAACCAGTACATACCAATGGGTGCAGCTGAATTGCTTTACCTTCAATAAGAACAGGTTGGAATGCCTGAATTGACAGACGGTGCAGCGTGGGCGCCCTGTTTAACATTACAGGGTGTCCTTTTAATACATTTTCAAGAATCTCCCAAACAACAGGGTCTTTTCTGTCAACAATTTTCTTTGCCGATTTTACAGTTTTTACAATACCTCTTTCAATCAGCTTACGGATTACAAAAGGTTTGTAAAGCTCGGCTGCCATATCTTTTGGGATACCGCATTCGTGGATCTTTAATTTAGGACCAACAACAATTACCGAACGTGCAGAATAGTCAACACGTTTACCCAAAAGGTTTTGACGGAAACGACCTTGCTTACCTTTCAAACTGTCGGACAGTGATTTTAGAGCGCGGTTGTTTTCTGTTTTAACGGCATTGGATTTTCTTGAATTATCGAATAACGAGTCTACAGCTTCCTGTAGCATACGTTTCTCGTTTCTTAAAATAACCTCAGGAGCTTTAATCTCGATCAATCGTTTCAAACGATTATTACGGATAATTACTCTTCGGTACAGGTCATTCAAGTCTGATGTTGCGAAACGACCACCATCGAGCGGTACTAACGGACGCAAATCAGGAGGAATTACAGGCACCACCCTAACAATCATCCATTCCGGACGGTTAAGGTTTTTACTTGCTCTGAATGCCTCAACAACCTGCAGACGTTTTAAGGCCTCGTTTTTACGTTGCTGCGATGTTTCGGTGTTTGCTTTATGACGCAAGGTGTACGACAATGAATCAAGCTCTAAGCGGCCAAGGATATCAAACAAGGCTTCAGCACCCATTTTGGCGATGAATTTGTTTGGATCGTCGTCGTCAAGGAATTGATTTTCTTTTGGAAGTGTATCCAGAATATCCAGGTACTCTTCTTCGGTTAAGAAATCTAATTCTTTAACACCATCCTGGGCTTTTACACCCGGTTGGATAACAACATAGCGTTCGTAATAAAGAATGGTATCAAGCTTTTTGGTTGGCAAACCAAGCAGGTAACCAATTTTGTTAGGCAACGATTTGAAATACCAAATGTGAGCAACCGGCACCACCAGTGAAATGTGTCCCATACGCTCACGACGTACTTTCTTTTCGGTTACTTCAACACCACAACGGTCGCAAACAATACCTTTATAACGGATACGTTTGTATTTACCACAGTGACATTCGTAGTCTTTTACCGGTCCGAAAATACGCTCACAGAACAAACCATCACGTTCTGGTTTATAGGTTCTGTAGTTAATTGTTTCTGGCTTCAGTACTTCACCAAATGATCTTTCCAGAATTTCTTCGGGAGACGAAAGGCTTACTGAAACTTTTGCGAAACTACTTTTTGCTTTATTATCTTTTTTGAATGCCATAATTCAAATTAAAAATCAATTTAAAACTGCACCTAACTTATTCTACTCCATTCTTACGCTAAGACCTAAGCCACGCAATTCATGAAGCAGTACATTTAGTGATTCCGGAATACCTGGCTGTGGCATCGGTTCTCCTTTGACAATGGCTTCGTAAGCTTTGGCGCGTCCCATTACATCATCCGACTTCACTGTCAAAATTTCCTGTAAGATATGCGATGCTCCAAAGGCTTCCAATGCCCATACTTCCATCTCACCAAAACGTTGACCACCAAACTGTGCTTTACCACCTAATGGCTGCTGTGTAATTAACGAGTATGGTCCTATTGAACGGGCGTGCATTTTGTCTTCAACCATGTGTCCCAGTTTCAACATATAGATTATACCAACGGTCGCAGGCTGATCAAAAGGCTCACCTGTTTCACCGTTTATTAATCGTGTTTCACCAAAGCGAGGTACACCAGCTTTATCGGTGTATTCTGAAACTTCATCAAGACTAGCACCATCAAAAATAGGAGTAGCAAACTTTAACCCGAGCTCTTTTCCGGCCCATCCCAATACCGTTTCGTAAATCTGTCCCAGGTTCATACGCGATGGTACACCCAGTGGGTTTAACACAATGTCAACCGGAGTTCCGTCGGCAAGGAATGGCATGTCTTCCTGACGAACAACGCGCGACACGATACCTTTGTTACCGTGACGACCTGCCATTTTATCACCAATTTGCAGTTTACGTTTTTTAGCAATATAAATTTTTGCCAATTGTATGATACCTGCAGGAAGCTCATCGCCAATTGTTACATTGTAACGTTCGCGACGTGAAACTGCCTCCGCCTCTTTGTACTTCATAATGAAGTTATTCACCAATCTAAAAATAAGATCATTTTTAGCTTTGTCGGTGGTCCATTTTGAAGGATCGATATTCAGGTAATCAATTTCCTGCAGTTGTTTCAATGTAAATTTAACGCCTTTTGGAATAAACTCAGTTCCGTAATAGTCTTTAACTCCCTGAGAAGTTTTACCATTTACCAGCGTGAAAAGTTTATCTTCCAGTTTTACACGAAGTGCGGCAATGTCCTTTTCCAGTTTTTCATCGATCTGGTCGAGCAATGTTTTGGTTGCTTTACCTTTTTTGTCTTTCGCTACACGCGAGAACAATTTTTTATCGATAACAACTCCCGACAATGATGGAGAAGCTTTTAACGAGGCATCTTTTACATCCCCAGCTTTATCCCCAAAAATTGCACGTAGCAGTTTTTCTTCCGGTGAAGGATCTGATTCTCCTTTTGGAGTAATTTTACCAATCAGAATATCGCCTGGTTTAACGTTGGCTCCTACCCTAATCAGTCCGTTTTCATCCAAATTACGTGTAGCTTCCTCGCTAACGTTTGGTATATCAGAAGTAAATTCTTCAACACCACGTTTGGTATCGCGTACCTCAAGGCTATATTCATCTACATGAACCGATGTGAAAACGTCTTCGCGAACAATACGCTCAGAAATTACAATTGCATCCTCGTAGTTGTAACCCTGCCAGGGCATAAATGCCACCTGAAGGTTACGACCAAGTGCTAATTCTCCTTTTTCTGTTGCGTATCCTTCGGTTAAAATTTCACCTTTTTTAATACGCTGACCTTTCACTACAATCGGTTTCAAGTCAACTGTAGTTCCCTGGTTCGTTTTAGTATATTTTTGCAGATTATAAGTTACCACTTCAGGGTCGAAGCTTACGAAGCGATCTTCCTCCGACACATCGTAACGAACAATAATCTCTTTTGCATCAACAAATTCTATAACACCATCGGCTTCGGCATTCACCATTACTTTGGAATCTTTTGCCACACTTGCTTCCAAACCTGTACCAACAATTGGTGCTTCAGGACGAAGCAGTGGCACTGCCTGGCGCATCATGTTCGATCCCATCAATGCACGGTTTGCATCATCGTGCTCAAGGAAGGAAATTAATGAAGCTGCAACCGATGCAATCTGGTTAGGACCTACATCCATTAGCTCAACCTGTTCCGGGTCAACCACAGGATAGTCACCATCCAAACGTGCTTTTACCTTCTCGTTTATGAACTTTCCATCTTCTCCAATTGGAGCGTTCGCCTGTGCAATTATCCGGCCTTCTTCTTCTTCAGCAGTAAGGTAAAGTGCACCTTCTTCTGATAAATCAACTTTACCGTCTTTTACTTTTCGATATGGAGTTGAAATAAATCCTAAATCGTTAATTTTTGCGAAAACACACAACGACGAAATCAAACCAATGTTTGGCCCCTCAGGTGTTTCAATCGGACATAAACGACCGTAGTGAGTAAAGTGTACGTCTCGCACCTCGAAACCGGCACGTTCACGTGAAAGACCACCAGGACCTAATGCCGACATACGACGTTTGTGCGTCATTTCAGCCAGCGGGTTGGTTTGATCCATAAATTGCGAAAGTGCGTTTGTTCCAAAGAAAGAGTTGATAACTGAAGATAATGTTTTCGAGTTAATCAAATCAATCGGGGTAAACACTTCGTTGTCGCGAACATTCATACGCTCGCGGATTGTACGTGCCATACGTGCCAAACCTACCCCAAACTGGTTGTACATTTGTTCGCCAACCGTACGTACCCTACGGTTACTTAAGTGGTCAATATCATCAACATCGGTTTTTGAGTTTACCAATTGAATAAGGTTTTTGATAATCTCAATAATGTCGACTTTTGTAAGGACACGGTTTTCCATGTCCACGTCAATTCCTAATTTTTTATTGATTCTGTAGCGACCAACTTCACCCAGGTCGTATCTCTTATCCGAGAAGAACAGTTTATCAATTACGTCGCGTGCAGTAGCTTCATCGGGTGGTTCTGCGTTACGCAACTGTCGGTAGATGTGAAGAACAGCTTCTTTTTCCGAATTACACGGGTCTTTCTGAAGCGTGTTATAAATGATAGCAAAATCCTGCTGGTTTTGATCTTCTTTGTGCAACAGAATGGTTTTTACGCCCGACTCAAGAATTTCTTCTATATGGTCTTCTTCAATTTCTGTTTCACGATCAATAATTACTTCGTTACGTTCAATCGATACCACTTCACCGGTATCTTCATCAACAAAGTCTTCTACCCACGATTTTAGTACACGGGCTGCCAACCTTCTACCAACGACTTTCTTTAACCCTGTCTTTGAAACTTTTACTTCGTCTGCCAGGTCAAATATTTCTAATACATCTTTATCGCTTTCATAACCTATTGCACGCAACAATGTGGTAACAGGTAATTTCTTTTTCCTGTCGATGTAGGCAAACATCACACTATTGATGTCTGTGGCAAATTCAATCCACGACCCTTTGAATGGGATGATACGTGCTGAATATAATTTTGTACCGTTGGCATGTAAACTCTGGCCAAAGAATACACCCGGAGACCTGTGCAATTGAGAAACAATAACGCGCTCGGCACCATTAATAATAAAGGTACCACGTTCGGTCATGTAAGGCACAGTTCCTAGATAAACATCCTGAACAACGGTGTCAAAATCTTCGTGTTCGGGATCGGTACAGTAAAGTTTCAGTTTTGCTTTTAACGGTACGCTAAAAGTTAAACCACGTTCTATACACTCGTCTATTGAGTATCGAGGAGGATCGACCTGGTAGTCGATAAATTC